>Ga0209616_1000047_pt1 | contig 33711 bp, 26 predicted proteins | sample FlocCalmetaG_FD_184153 | JGI IMG/M metagenome (GOLD analysis project Ga0209616, IMG submission 184153) | Freshwater bacterial and archeal communities from Indian Creek, Illinois, USA - Floc-Cal metaG (SPAdes) (version 2) | ecosystem: Environmental > Aquatic > Freshwater > Unclassified ...
TTGACTTAACTTCAATCCTGTTTGTTCTCAATTTTTCGATGGCGTAGAGCGCCGCTCTTGCGCCTGCTATAGTTGTAGTATAAGGGACTTTGTATTGAAGCGAGCTTCGTCTTATGGAAAATGAATCGCTTTGCGCCTGTCTTCCTGTGACAGTGTTAATAACGAAGTCTATCTGCTTTTTCTTAATCATATCGACTATATTAGGACTACCTTCGATGACCTTATTGACGGTTTCAGCGGCAATACCTCTGTCATTAAAGAATTTTGCGGTTCCTTTAGTCGCTATGATCTCTATGCCTAATGCTTTAAGTTTCAGCGCTATCTCGGCGGCTTGAGGTTTATCCTTGTCTTTAACGCTTATGAAAAATTTGCCTGATAATGGTATACGATTATAGCTTGCCATCTGCGCCTTTGCATAAGCCACTCCGAAATCTTGTCCGATACCCATGACCTCTCCAGTTGATTTCATCTCCGGTCCCAGTAAAAGGTCAACTCCGGGGAATTTATTGAAAGGAAATACCGCTTCTTTGACTGCGACATGTGAAAACTCAATCTCGTCGGTCAGTCCGAGTTCATAAAGGTTTTTCCCTAATATTGCTTTTGTCGCAAGCTTAACAAAAGGAATTCCAGTTACTTTGCCCACAAAAGGTATGGTTCTGGAAGCTCTTGGGTTTGCCTCCAATATGAAAACATCACCGTTTCTAACCGCATATTGGACATTCATAAGCCCACATACGCCAAGCTCCTTAGACAACGCTATCGATTTTTGCTTTATTTCCTCAATAACAGGTGCGCTTAGTGAAAATGGCGGCAGTGAACAAGCAGAATCTCCCGAATGTATGCCCGCCTCTTCAATATGTTCCATAATGCCGGCAATAATCGTATCGGTACCATCGGATACGCAGTCTACGTCTACCTCGATTGCATCTTCAAGGTATTTATCAATCAAAATCGGATGATCGGGTGAAACGTCAATCGCCCGTTGCATATAGCCCACAAGACTTTGTTCGTCGTATACTATTTCCATTGCGCGACCGCCAAGCACATATGAGGGTCTTAACAGCACCGGATAGCCTATAGAATCGGCGGCGGCCGTTGCTTCCCCGATATTAATGGCTGTTGCGCTCTCAGGCTGCCTTAAATCAAGCTTGTGAAGCAATTCCTTAAATCTTTTCCTGTCTTCAGCCATGTCGATCGCGTCAGGCGTTGTACCGAATATCTTAACCCCCGCCCTTTCAAGCGCTTTAGCAAGTTTTAGCGGTGTTTGCCCCCCAAATTGGAGTACAACGCCTTCAGGCTTTTCCCTTTCGATTATATTGAGCACATCCTCCTCTGTCAGAGGCTCGAAATAGAGCTTGTCAGCCGTATCATAATCTGTGCTCACAGTTTCCGGATTGCAGTTAATCATTATCGACTCATATCCCATTTCCTTGCAGGCCATTACTGCGTGTACACAACAATAGTCAAATTCTATTCCCTGTCCAATCCTGTTTGGGCCCGAGCCTAATATTACAACCTTTTTTCTGTCAGACGGAGCCGCTTCGCACTCGGCAACAGCATTTAACGATCCCTGTTTATAAAACGGTTTCTCATAGGTCGAGTAAAAATACGGTGTATAGGCTTTAAATTCGGCCGCGCAGGTGTCCACCATCTTGAATACCGGAATTATGCCCTTGCTCTTTCTAAAAGCTCGAACCCCAAGTTCGTCTGTTTTTAGTAATACGGCTATCCTTTTGTCCGACAAGCCGTTTTCTTTTGCCCTCCAAATAAGTTCCGAAGGAATGTCTTTCAATTTATCTTCTGCGTTTACCTTGAAAGCAGCTATTTCATCTTCAATATCCACAATCTGTTTGATGTTGTATACAAACCATTGGTCAATTCCCGTTTTGCTTGTAATTTCTTCAATAGACATCCCGATTCTTAAGGCTTCGCCTATATACCAAATTCTCTCACTGTTGGGTATTGTCAATTTATCAGTTATCTCCTCGATAGTTCCGGCACGTCGTTCAAATCCGTAGCTGCTCATTTCAAGGCTTCTTATAGCTTTGTTGAGAGCTTCCTTAAATGTTCTCCCGATAGCCATCACTTCGCCTACAGATTTCATCTGTGTCATCAAAGTAGGATCGGAACCCGGAAATTTTTCAAAAGCAAACTTGGGGAACTTCAAAACCACATAATCTATTACCGGTTCAAACGATGCGGGAGTCTCTCTTGTTATGTCGTTTGGTATCTCGTCTAAAGTCAGTCCTGCCGCAAGCTTAGCGGCAATTTTGGCAATAGGAAAACCTGTGGCTTTAGAGGCGAGAGCCGAGCTTCTCGATACCCGCGGATTCATTTCGATTACCACGATTTTTCCGTTATCAGGATTAATAGCAAACTGTATATTTGAACCTCCGGTATCAACGCCAATTTCTCTTATTATCCGTATTGAAGCATCTCTCATCCGATGATATTCCTTATCGGTCAAGGTCTGCACAGGAGCCACAGTTATGCTGTCGCCTGTGTGAATTCCCATTGGGTCGAAGTTTTCAACCGAACAGATTATCACCACATTATCGTTTTTATCTCTTATTACTTCCATCTCATACTCTTTCCAACCGAGTACCGACTCCTCGACAAGCACCTGCTTTGTAAGGCTGAGTTCTAATCCATGCTCAAGTATCCGATTGAATTGCTCTAAGTCATAAGCAATTCCTCCTCCTGTTCCACCTAATGTAAATGCCGGGCGCAATATGGCAGGAAAGCCTATATCTTCAATTATGGCCATTCCTTGTTCAACACTTGTGACTGCAATGCTTTTCGGCACCTCAAGCCCAATATTTAGCATGGCTTGTTTGAACAATTCCCTGTCCTCAGCTTTTTTTATCGCATCAACGCTGGCTCCTATAAGCTCTGTACCATATTTCTCTAAAATACCATTTTCATATAGCTCGATAGCCAGATTTAGGGCTGTCTGCCCTCCTATGGTGGGAAGAAGCGCATCAGGCCTTTCTTTGGCGATTATCATTTCCAAGGTTTCAACATTTAAAGGTTCTATATACGTTGCATCGGCCATTTCCGGATCGGTCATTATCGTAGCGGGATTAGAGTTTACTAAAACTATCTGATAACCTTCCTCACGTAATGCCTTGCAAGCTTGAGTACCGGAATAATCAAACTCACAAGCTTGACCTATAATTATAGGTCCTGATCCTATAACGAGTATTTTTTTAATATCTGTGCGCTTTGGCATTAGATTTTACCCTCCGTCATATTTTTAAGCTTCATGAAAATATGAGCCGCATCATTAGGCCCAGGTCCCGCTTCAGGATGATATTGCACCGAGAACAAAGGTAACTCCGTATGAATCATCCCTTCTTCGGTACCGTCATATAAATTCTTATGAGTCAGGCGCACCTGCCCTTTTAAACTTTCGATGTCAACACAATAATTGTGGTTTTGTGATGTTATTTCAACTTTTCCCGTTTCCAGATCCATTACCGGATGGTTGCCTCCGTGATGTCCAAACTTAAGTTTATAAGTACTACCTCCCAACGCAAGTCCAATAAGCTGATGACCAAGGCATATTCCCAATATAGGTTTTTTGCCTGAAAGTTTCCTGATATTTTCACATGCAAAAGCGACGTTTTGCGGGTCTCCGGGACCGTTCCCAAGCAAAACCGCATCACAACCCATTTCAAGCACCTCTTCGGCAGTTGTCGCAGCCGGAACTACAATGGGAGCAAAACCTGCATAAACCAGATTTCGCAAGATATTGCGCTTAATTCCGAAGTCATATACCACCACTTTCGATCGCTTAACACCTTCCGTTTGCTCAAAACCCCTCTCCCAAAGGTTTTGCGTCCATTCATACGGTTTAGTTGTAGTAACCTTACTCACCAGATTAATTAAGGAAATGTCCGGATGAGAGCGTAACTTTTCAAGCAAGCTTCCAACATAGAAATCCTCAGTTGAGATAATTCCCTTCATAGCTCCATTGTCTCTCAAGTGTACGGTAAGAGCTCTTGTATCGATTCCAGATAATCCAACTGTTCCGTATTGTTTCAAGTAGTCTCCCAAAGACTTCGTTTCGCTCGATCTTCCCGCGCGCCAACTACTTGGAAAATCTACATATTCCTTTACAATTATGCCTTCAGCTTTAGGCGGTCCGGCGGATTCGATATCTTCGTCATTTACACCGTAATTCCCAATCTGCGGATATGTCATAGTCACAATTTGCCCTTTATATGACGGATCTGTCAAAATTTCCTGATAGCCGGTCATCGATGTATTGAAAACCAATTCACCCATCGTTTCGCCCTGCGCTCCGAAGCTTGTACCCTCAAAAACTGTACCGTCAGCCAAAGCCAGTATCGCTTTTATCATATTCCGTATCCATCCTTTTTAAAGTTTTGCGTACATAAAAAAAGCCAAATTAAGCGGTAGATACCCGCCAATTCAGCCAAAACGCATAATCATAACCATAAGCCTCCTTTTTAGCCTCACAGGACTAATTAAAAGTACTGCTCGAGTTTTCTGTTCGCTATTTTACCAACAAGTCAAGAGCTTGTCAAACAATTTATACGCCCATTTCCCTTCGACCTTCCATGGCCTTTGATAAAGTCACTTCGTCAGCATACTCAAGATCGCCCCCAACTGGTATACCGTGCGCTATTCTGGTAACTTTTATACCCATGGGTTTTAGTAATCTGGATATATATACAGCAGTCGCCTCTCCTTCAACATCAGGATCAGTTGCCATAATAACCTCGCTAATGTTTCCATAAGCGACCCTTGTCAAAAGCTCTTTAATTTTTATATCGTCAGGGCCTACTCCGTCCATAGGGGAAATAGTGCCGTGTAAAACGTGATATACACCCTTGAAATCCTTCATTCTCTCCATCGCTGCCACATCCTTTGGATCCTCAAGTACACATACGATATCCTTGTCCCTTAAATGACTTTGGCAAATCCGACATGGATCTAAGTCCGTAATGTTGCAGCATACTGAACAATTCCTTATTTTGTCCTTAACGCTCGAAATAGAATTCGCAAGGCTAAGAGCTTGGCTTTGCGGCATATTGACAATAAAAAACGCAAGTCTTTGCGCCGTCCTGTTTCCAACTCCCGGCAATTTTGACAATTCACCGATTAATCTCGCAACAGGCTCAATATAGTAATCCATTTACTTACACCCACCTATCAAAACATTCCGGGCATCCCAAGCCCTCCTGTTATTTTTGCCATTTCGCTCTCTTTCATCTCCTCAGCACTGCGCAACGCTTCGTTAACGGCAGCCATCACCAAATCCTGAAGCATCTCCACATCCTCGGGATCAACCGCCGCCGGTGATATTTTTATACTTACCACTTCTTTTTTACCGTTTGCGACAACTAAAACAGCACCTCCTCCGGATGAGGCTTCAACTGTTTTTGATTCAAGCTCTTCTTGCATTTTTGCAATCTGATCCTGCATTTTCTTAGCCTGTTTCATTAATTGATTCATGTTCCCCATACCTGGGAATCCGCCCTTCATCATATGTTCCTCCTCAATCGTCTATAATTTCAACGTTTTCTTTACCAAATAAATCATAAGCTTTCTGAGCCAAAGGGTTCTCAGTTACCGACTGTCGGTCTGGTTTTGACATTTCCTTAACTTTTAGTTTTAGCGTAAACTGCTTGCCACAGCTTTTTGATATCAGTCCTTCCAAATATTCACGGTTATCTTCTCTGCCTACAAGCTCTGCGTTAAATTCTCTTTCATGTGGAAATATCAACAGCAGCTCATTTTTGTTTCCAAACTCAAGCTTAGCTTCGTTTAATAGGCTATACATCAAACCCTTCTGTGCTTTAACAGTCTTAAGTATCAGCGGCCACACAGACAACGGATCTTTATCTTTCGAAGCTGACTGTGTCGATATAGGTTTTTGATCTTCCTTGATTAATTTAGCTTTATTTGAATCTTTCTGTTCTTTCGGCAGATGCTCAGTTGAATGTGCTAATGAAGTCGTTTCGACTTCTGACATTAAGGCTGAAGTCTCAATTTTTTGACTGTCACTCAAATTTATTCCGGCTAGTTTATTTTCTATGCTCTCAATTCTCAAAACAACTGATGAAAGCGATTCAACCGTATCTTGCCTGCATATTTTTATGAGAGCAATCTCAAACAAGATTCTCGGTTGCGTGCTCCACCTCATTTCGGATTCAATTGATGATAACTGCTCAAGTGCCATAGTCAATTTTTGAAGGCTGACAGTTTGCGCTTGACTTAAATAATCTGACTTGTAACTCTCAAAAGCTTCCAGAATCGTTTCCGGCTTATCACACATTTTGAATATAAGCACATTTCTTAAATGATTAACCAAATCCCGCAAAATTGACGCTATATCTGAGCCTGCGTCAACAATTGATGCTACCTGCTTTAATAATGCTGGTATATCGCCTAAAAACAAATTTTTAGCAAGCGTAAAAACTGCTTTGACATCAATTGTTCCCAACACAGACAATACATCGTCATTTGTAAGAATCGCACCTTTAAAACCATTGCTTTGATCCAGCAGGCTTATAGCGTCTCTTAGGCTGCCTTCAGACCATATAGCTATCGTTTCAAGCGCTGATATTTCGTAATCCATACCAATATCACCGGCTATATGTTTGAGTGCGGTTACTATTGATCTGTGAGGTATGCGCCTGAAGTTGAACCTTTGGCAACGCGACAGTATTGTAGCCGGTAGCTTGTGCGATTCGGTTGTGGCAAAAATAAAAAGTATATGCCCGGGTGGCTCTTCCAGAGTTTTAAGGAGAGCATTAAAAGCTCCGATCGATAGCATGTGGACTTCATCAATTATGTAAACCTTGTATTTTCCATTTAAGGGCGGATACTTAACACGATCCTTAAGCTCCCTTATATCGTCTACGCCGTTATTAGAAGCCGCGTCGATTTCTACAATGTCCATGTCTCCTTTTGTAAAGTTCTCACATACAACACACTTTCCACACGGACTTCCCTCATTCGGTGACAGACAGTTTGCAGCGTGGGCAAAAATTCTCGCAACACTTGTCTTTCCGGTACCCTTAGGGCCGCAAAAAAGATAGGCGTGTGCTATCCGTCCGGACTTCACCTGATTCTTCAAAGTACGCACTATAGGCTCTTGTCCGATAACTTTGTCAAATGTCTCAGGCCTCCACTGCCTGTACCACGCTTTATAATCCATCCGAAATACTCACCATGCCACTTACTATTACTGCCGCTTTCACTTATATCGTATTATATGAAGTAAGTATTGTCAACAGGAACCGAAATATGGTTTTATTACCAGCCAAAACCGCCTTTATCGGATCAAGCATATATTTGACAACTAAGCATAATGTGTTAGAGTATGAAGTAACAGAATATAATTTTGGAGGCTTTTTATGCCTGAAAATTTCGTTCGTTCTTTTTGCTTCTCAGCCGTACAAAGACAAATCCCAAATGCTATAACGGAGATAATTGGAAGAATCATGAATTACGGAGGACAGGTCTACATTGTAGGAGGCGCCGTGAGACATATTCTTTTAAATATACCCATAAAAGATTGGGATCTTTCAACTTCACTTCAACCTAATGTTATCGAATCAATTTTCAATGATATGCCAATCACTCTGACAGGAAGGAAATTCGGCACAATTACAATCATATCCGATAATATACCGGTTGAAATCACAACATTTCGTACTGAGGATAAATACGCCGACTTAAGACATCCTGATAGCATCACTTATGTATCTGACATCAACAAAGATCTCTCAAGACGCGATTTCACCATCAACGCAATTGCTTATAACCCCTATCCAAGCACAACATTAGTAGATCCGTTCGGAGGATGCGGGGATCTTGCGCGAAGCACTATAAAAACCGTAGGAAACGCTCGGGATAGATTTTCTGAAGACCCGCTTAGAATTTTACGCTGTGTGCGGTTTTTATCTGAACTTGGGTTTATTGTGGATGAGCAAACATTTGATGCAGCATGCCAGTTTTCACCTCTTCTCGCACAAATTCCACGCGAAAGAATCCGTGAGGAAATTAGTCGTATACTGCTCGCGCCCCATGTATCAGACGGCTTGTCAATGCTTGTGAAAACCGGCATATTGAATGTTATACTTCCAGATTTATTTCTAGAATCAGAAAATTGCGCATCTTCAATTTTTAAGGCTATTTCTATATGCGGAAATGATCTCGTTTTAAGGCTTTCCACGCTTTTTTATCATATGAGACGCTCGGAACACATGGTCGAGCATTCCTTGAAAAGCATAAAATATGACAATTATACAATAAAAACCGTCTTGAAAATTCTTTCGAATTCAAATTTGACCTGGCTTAAAGAAGACGAGAACTTGAAATATAACTTAAGAAAACTTCTTTATTATGTTGGCGCTGAGGATACTTATAGGATTTTAGAAATGCTGTATACCATTATTATTTCTCGTTCATATGTTTGCTCATTTGAGCGTGACGAGAAAACAGATGAAAGTCTAAATGGCATATCCCTTAAGAGCATCGAAAAAGCCCGCAAGTCTTTAACGGAAGTATCGCATGACCCGGTGAAACTGTCCGACCTTGACATTGATGGTCATGACTTGTTAAACGCCGGCATCGGCGCAGATAACGGTGTGGAATTAGGCAAAGCTCTAAAGCAGGCACTTGATTTTGTCCATCAAAACCCTAAATTTAACAAAAAGGAAATCCTGTTGGAAAAGCTTAAGGTTTTGCAGATATGATATTACTATAGCGAAGTATATCAACATCGCTACACCACGGAGACAGTTCCATCGTCACCTTCATTTCATTCCGGTAACTCTGTAATCTTCCTTACGGTTCCGCTCTTAAAACTTCATAAAAGGATCTCTTGCTTTAGTACTACCTTAACTATCTGAATTGCTGTCCTGCAACTCCCAATGCCTTCATAAGCACGGAAAAATTATTTGTCAAAGTGGAATAAGTGATATTGTAACGCTTAGCTATATCACTTTTATTAGCTTTAAAGCCCTTAACTGAACAATAAAAAAGCTCAAGCGCTGCTGCCCATGCCTCAGGCTTCTTAATTTTAGGCAATGAATCCGGTTGTGCAGAAGAAATAAAAACCTTCCAAATCCTTTTTATGACAATTTCGTATCCTTGTTTATATTTCGTTTTCATCCCGTCTATGGAAATATCAACGACTTCCTGATAAACCGCGGGGATTTCCTTATCCTTCAAATCCTTTGAGTTTACCCGAATCTCGACCACATTGTCATTCATATATGCCATGTAAGGCTCTTCTGCCCCCATCCGGCTTAATAACATCAATGCGTCTTTTTTTATATTGTCATCAACATTTCTCCGAAGACTAAAATCTCTTAAAAAGTACTCAGCCTTCGCGTTTTTCATTGATGCAACAGCATTTAGTATTCCTTTTCTTATCGAATTGTCATTAAGACTTAAACCCCAAACAAACAATCCTTTTGTCCAGTCGTTTCTTTCCCATTTTTGCTTTAAATCTTCAAAGCTAAGTTTAAGCAGATCGTTTATCTTTCTCACTCTGAAAATAATCTCTTCGTATGGAACCTGAAAATGATATCCCAATTCCTTGAATTCTTTATCTTCCTTAATGTAGTTCTGAGCCAATTTCTTATAGTAGTTGCTTATCATGTTTTCAGGCAATATCTTTTCGATTCTATTCCATAGCAACAAAGACTCCCTGAAATTTCCCAAATTAAACCATGATACGGCATAGTAGTGAAGAACCTTAACATCATAGGGTCTATACTGCAGAAGTTCTTTCAAAGTACTGTTTGCTTCCTTATGCAGTTTAAGCTCACAAAGGGTTACGGCTATCTTATGCAGCTCATCAGGATCATCTGTCTTAAAGTCTAATAGTACTCTCTTAAGCTCTGAAACTTCGGTTTCATTGCCACTATCATTGAGCATAATTGCTAAATTGCAATTGGCATGTATATTTTGCGGATACTCAAGCAAAATATCTCTTGTCATCACAATAGATTTGTTAGAGTCGCCTTCGCAATAATATGCCAATGACAAATTGTTCCTTACAAAGACGAGTGTCGGGTCTTTTTTTACTACTTTTTCCATACATTTTATGGCCTTTTTATACTCACCCGCATCTAGAAGCTCTCTGCCCTTATTCGCTAATTTGTACAATTTTTCTTTGGCAGGGCTAAGATTTCCCAGATAAATCTCTTCCTCTGTAAAGTATTCGGTACTTCTTAGTAGGTCAAGTAAATCGTCCACATCTTCCGCATACATCCCATCCGAATCCATCTTAAGATACCTGTCAAAGCACTCTTCGGCTTTCTCGTACTCGCGCAAAGCCATAAAATTACAACCTAAGCCAAAATAACATTCCGATTTGTTTTTTTCTTTTTGTAAAACTAAAAAGAGCATACGGTTAGACTCATCATAATAGTTCATCTCGCTGAAAACTTGTGCAAGATCCATTTTGTAATTTACGTTATCCGGGTCTTTGTCTACAGCTTTTCGATAGAAGCTCAAAGCATCCACATAGTTATTGCTGTCTATATATTTCTGAGCTTTTTTATAATAAAACAGCCCGTTTTGATCAAATTGGAGTACCTTATTTCTTGCATTTGCAATCACTTTTTTGTTCATATTCCTCTCCTAAACGGTCGATTCTAGCCGTTCTCATTTCAAATCGTCCGATTTTCGATTCATGTAAGAGTCAAACACCCAGTTTGCATGCGAAACCCCGATAAATATCGGAAAAGCAAGTCCTATGATAAATATCGGGAACATGAAGTATACGCTCAGTGCAAAAACAGCAAACATAACAATAAAAACACCGAAAGTCTGGGGCAACTTGACTATGGTGAAAATAAATGCGTTTTTAAAAACCTGTAAATCGGGTTTTTGCGGATCAACGTAATACATACGATTATAGAGCCCACCGAACATACAATTAATCCTCTTTTGAAACCTCAAATTAAACCTGCTCAGCTTCGGCTTCATCCTGATTATAGCAGACCCCGTGGAATTCATCAATCATAATCGAGCGATGTATTATCGATGTAAAGAATTCAACTTATATCATGATCAATAAGCAATGCAGGTCTAATTAAGGCTAAAAGATCTTCATATTCTTTCAAAAATGACCTCATCGTACTTACGACTGCTTCGTTACTGTCGAACTCGTCATCAGTAATTCCGTCATGGTGCTTTACTTTTCAGTATCTACTAGCAGGGTAGATGCTTCCCGATATGTGTTGCAAGTTTTTCGTAATATAGTTGCTCGTTATCATTGAGCAAGGTATATATCATATCTCTGAACACAGGCTTGCCCATATCATCTTTAGCAAGAAGTATAGCCCCATATGTAATATGTAATATTTGTCTTGATTCCTCAATATCAAGCAAAGACCCTATTTTAGCATCTTCTATTTTTGCCATGTCCGGCGCGCTTTTTTCATCGACAGCGACGTGATAATATTTCTTGGCTTCAGAAAGGCTTTTCAGCGCAAAATCGTAAATCTTTGCAAAAAACAACGGATTGATTTCAGCTATTACCTTTAGCGCTTCAAGCCAATTAGTCCCCGCGGTTTTAATGTGGACTCTACCTTTAGTTTTTTCAGCAATTATTGGAAATATGCTGAACTTATCACTACCTGAGTGAATGCTTAATTTGTATCCGAAATGTTCAGCGATTTCGGCGTGTACTGCAAATTCTCGTTCAAACTGCTCTATGTTCCCCTTATAATCTATTCCCTTTTGAAATTCACCGCAAAATTTTGGGGCAAGGCTTATTGGTCTTACACCTTCGGCAAAAAGCTCCGAAGCAATAAAAAAGTGCGCCTCAGGAGTCGTGGCGGTAAAAGTCTCGTCGACAGACATTTCAAAATCAATATCTCGTCCGCACTTTTTGATTAAATTATTATAAACATCGATTGCAAAATCAATAGCTTTAAGGTATAAAACTGCAGCTTCTTTCAGTAATTCATGTGTGAACTCAATTATCCTGCCATTTTTTAGTTTGAAGCTATTACCAAGATATCTCAATTCAAGCAGTTTCCGACGAACATCGTCGATCTCGTCATATTTCTCATTCACAACTGCTTTACTCAAAACTCCGTGCCTTCCGCCTATATGCTCGGAACAGTCCAAAGTTATCATTGTAAATCCATAATCAAGCGCCATCTTGACTTCATCTTTTGTCTTCAGGTGATCACCGTCAGCGCCGAATCCTTTTGTGTATCCTTCCTGAAATACAGCCCAGCAAGCAGCGCACATCACATCGTCGTAATCCCTTGACGTCAAGGTGATTTCTCTTATGGACTGCTGAGCAAGCACCGGAAAAACGTCCTTGTTCTTAACAAGCCTTATATGTCCTGCTGACGCCAAGCCTAGCCTGTCACCCAATCCGATGGTGAATTTCTCAGCTTTGTGACTTTTGGGGTACATAAAAGGGAATATTCGTTTCAACTCATGGCAGTTTTTATTGCTCATTTCACAGATCTTGCTTTTTACACCGTTTAAATAGCATTCCTCACCTGAAAAATTCTCAATTATACTATCATTCCCAACAATCACTAACACTTTAATGACCTTATGTCTTGCTAAAAAAAAGAAAGTATCATTATGCTTTTTCAAAGAATCAGGGTAAATACCATATTCCTCAGCAGTCGTTTGTATAGTCTTGATGCACTCGTCACATTTAGCAGAGCGCAGCTTTTCGATAAAATCGCTCAATTTATCCATTTTCTAACCTCCATTTTCAATGAAACAACACGATTAGCTATAGTCTTGGAGTTAAGGTGTTTTGAGATACTCCAAAAACTCATCATATGCTTTGCCAAAAGCTTTTAGTGTCACAGCTACCGGAAAGTAATCATCGAAATCATCAATAGATAGCCCGTCCGGTTCGTAAGCCTGTACGAAGATCTTACTTTTATACAGCTTCTCCAGTACATCCATCGGCAAAGCTTCATTTATTCTTGGTCTTATGTCTCTTTCGACTTTATCATATTCTTGAGCTTTATCGGGGAATACAGTAATAAATACGGTTTGAGCCTCATCAGTCACCAACTCGTCTATATGCCAAGGACCGCGAAGAGAAGCTTGCAGCAAGAAAGACTTCTTAAAACCCTTCTGCCTGTAAACCATATCATACACCCTTCTTCCAACCGCAATACCGCCCCATTTTGAAACTTCAACAGCATCCTCGACTCCTGCTTTTAACAATTCATCTTTTATTGGATCATCAAGCCTGCCACTCATAAGTGTCAAAAATGACATTTTAGCATTGCCTTTTTCAATTGCTTCAGCAAAGGCAAGTTCCTGAGAAACCGCAAAATTCACTGTAACATTTACGCCAATACCTTGTACAGTCAATCTTTCAACCACTTCAATGCCAGCTTTTGTGGCTGGAACTTTGAATACGACATTAGGTGTTCCTCCCAGCTCTTTTTCCAGCTGGCCATAAAGCGCTTCAGACTCATCAATCATGCCCTTCGCATCGGTAAAATTCTTAGGATTAACCTGCAGACTAACATAACCATACTTCCCATTGGTAGCATCATATATAGGTTTTATTTCTTTACAATTTTCCAGCACAACCTGCATGGTCATAAGCGAACATAGCTTTTCAGTTTTCATTTTTGGATTTTCGGTTTTCAACCTATCACGCACCGGATTCCACATTTCGGGATTACTCTTTCTCGCTATGTCTATAAGAGGCGGATTCGTGGTAACCAGCACAGCGCCTTTGCGCAGCGCATGAGTTAACCCCGTTGCGTAGTCATTACCCCATCTCGTGTTTATCTTCCCGGCATCAGACATCATTGAAAGCCTAATGAGAGAGCTTTTATCCATATCGTTTATCTCTTTGGTTATGTAATTTACGGCATCCAAAGCTCCCCATTGATTGAGAATTGCGATATTTTTATTTGCTTCAGTATCAATTATTGACTTCATAGTTCCATCGTCATTTTTCAATAAATACCAACTTGGTAAGTACGACTTAAAATCTAAGGTCAATTCCTTCACCAGCTCAATAAGTTGCAGTTTTTGATCTTGCGAATCAGCCTCAAATCTTATTTGCCACTCTTTTCTGATGTCTTCCATCACTTCCTTGAAATGGACAGGCTCGGTCTTAAAAAGAGTCTTTTCTCTGAGTTTTAACCATTCGTTACGCATAAAAATCATCCTTTCATATAAAAAAACTTAAAATTCCTACTGAATTAAACATTCGTTTTTAAAGCTTTTTGTTGGTTTTTCCCTAAACTTTACTTCACCGGTTTAAAGTGATTCAATTTCTTCTCTCACAATTCTTACCCAGTTTTTAATGTTTTCGGGATTCTTGCCAAGTGTATGGTTATCCTTCATGACAAGCTCAACACAGTTATCCCTTGTCACTTTTAGCGCTTTTTTTATTTCTTTTCTTACCGCTTCTTCATCCATTGAGGAAACAGCAAGATGTGATGGAGTAGGCTTCATAGAGTACACATAATCGTGCTTCAACTTTTCTGACATAAGTTCGAAATTTGCCCAGGAAGATACCGAGATTCTTCTTAAATTGGGAACAACTTTAACAATATCGAACCTGACATCCATCGGTTCACAACAACCATAACAAGTTAGTCCGAATCTTGCCATAATCTTTTTTTGATACGGAAAAATAAATTCTTCAAACATGGCTGGCGATACTCCAACAGTAACCTGACTTTCTGCGAGACCCCACATATCAATAGTCCTTACCTTCCCTTTATAACCATCAGATGGAAGTTGATCAATAAATCCCATCCCTCCAGAACCTACAAAAGAACTGTCATTATTTAAGGAGAGCAAATTTCTTTCTTCAAGAAAATCTAATCTTTCAAGTGTGCCATTGCATAATAAGTCCATCAGTTCATGTACGGCTTCCGGTTCATCATAGAAATCATACATGAGGTTTTCCATCCCTCTCAAAAACACCAGGTCATCTGTAAGTCCAAAAGACCAAAACCATACCGTATTTAACCTGACTTCAAGAATACCGTCGAAAATTTCATGTGCTAAAGCTAACAAAGTTTCTGTGGTAGAATAATCGATTAGCAATTCAGATTTAGTAATATGTTCGATTTGGCTAAAATCTTCCAAAACGGTTTCGATATGATAAGCCTTCCCTTGTTCAGCGGCTTTTTTAATTGTTTGTGCCTTGGAACTACCTCTTACTCCCCATTGAGTTTCCTTGTAAACATGGGGTAAGTTGAAATACGGTTCTACTACATAATCATCATTCATTTCATTGCCCCAGAATATCTGTTTTCTAAGATGGCACTCCCAATGACGAGCTATACTGTTCATACATCTGATTTGATTTTCTGGTATCAATTCATTCCAACCATTTTCAGGATCACAAAGGATTAGAGGCCTGGTTTTTTGTAGCTTATTATGAAAGAGCCATAAGTTCTTCCTTTCCATCATAATAGGCCTTGCCGCTATTTCAGCCACCTGTGCTGCTAATTCCTTAAGTAGCTTCTTATCCTGCTCCGGCAAGTACATATTCGAATAGTCTGCATTATTGAAATTTACTCTGAAATTCAATTGTTCAAACATACTAATCTTCCTTCATCGAAAATACTTGCTAACAATTTTTTCCGTCTTTTCTTTTGCTGTCCTAATAGTTTTCTCAATATCCCACTCCCAATACTCCGGTCTGAACAATTCTACGGATACCATTTCATTATAGCCGATTTTCTTTAAGTTTTCTAAAATTATTTCGAGATCTATTGCTCCATCACCCGGCCATAGCCTATTGTGATCTCGTAATGCGCCTACCGGAAGATCTTCGGCATCATCAATATGAAATATAAAAATTTTATCTGAATCCGCTTTTTGCAAGTGTTCTATCCTCGAACCCATTGCGTGGAAATGGAAGCAATCCAAAACCATTCCTACGCTATCCCTATTTACAGCTTTCACAATATCATAAGTTTGACCAAATGTGTTAACCGAACAATTGGGGTATCCAACGAATTCATAAGCCAATTTAACATCATAAGAATCTGAAATGTCAGCAAGGTCATTTAAAACCCGCACAGATTCTTCCTTTATTTGTGTTATAGTAAACTCGCCAACATCAAAGGTTGGAACAACAACTATCTTTTTGCAGCCGATCTCCGATCCTACTTCACAAAGAAATTTTAAATCATCCTTTATCTGACAATAGCCTGCTTCATCCCTGAAAGTTATAAATTCCAACGCATTAAAAGCATATGGTTTTATTTTGTTAGTCTTGAAGAATTCCGATAATTCTTTGACTGTTCTTTTTGTAAGATAATCTTTGAGTTTATCAAGTCGGATTTCGATCAAATCAAAATCAACTTTTTCACATAAAAGCAAGTCACTCTCAAGATTTGAGTGCTTCATAGTCGTAGCTTGATTAAAACATATTTTCATGTCCATTTCCTCGCCTTTCTTAAATTAACACTGTCAGCTATCCATGATCAGTGATCAATTTCGCTAATTTTTACTGGTCTATTTTCTAGAAGAGACTTTTTAGCAGCGAGCGCGATTAAAACAGGTTTTAAACCATCTTCCCCTGTAACCGGTGTCGTTTTATCGTTAAGAACAGCATCAATAAATCCCCTCATCTCTGCAATGAAAGATTCAGAATAACGCTCAAGGAAAAAATACTTCGGTTTTTCGCTTACTACCCCTTTTTCGGTACTGATTATCGTTGTGGAGGATAAATCGTTCAAGTTTAATACACTTCCCTTAGACCCGAATACTTCAACCCGCTGGTCATAGCCATATGTCGCTTTTCTACTGTTATTAATTACACCAATGGCACCGTTTGCAAATTTTAATGTTACCACTGCAGTATCAATATCTCCAGCTTTTCCAATTGCTGGGTCTATCATAACGCCACCTAAAGCATAAACTTCTTCCACTTCACTTCCGGACAAATATCTTGCCATGTCAAAATCATGAATCGTCATATCAAGAAAGATCCCCCCGGAAACCCTGACATATTCAAGTGGCGGTGGTGCAGGATCCCTGGACGTTATAAGGATAAAATGCGGTTCTCCTATTTTTCCATCTATTACTACATCTCTTACGCTTTTGTGGTTACGATCAAATCTTCTGTTAAACCCTACCTGGAGCTTAACTCCCGCAGATTCAACCGCTTTTAAGGCATTCTTTATTTTTTCTATAGATAAGTCAATCGGCTTTTCACAAAAGATATGTTTTCCAGCCTCTGCAGATTCGATAACAAAGTCTGCATGAGTGTCGGTGGACGAACAAATTAAAACTGCATCTATTTCTTTGTCTGCCAAAATTTCCTTGTAATCAGCGGTTAATCTGGGAATGCCAACAACTTTTGCCCATTCTCTGACCTGTTCTATGAAAACATCTGCAATCGTTTTTATTTTAGCTTCGGGAATATGATGGATTATGTTCTCCGCATGAAGTTTTCCGATTCTCCCTGCACCTATTATTCCGAGTTTCAGTTTTTTACTCATATTTACCCTCCTTGTGAAAATTTTTTTAAACTTAAATTTGTTTATTGTTACCGATAGTCCGGCACTCAGCGAAAATCTAGGTGTCACTCAAAATAATCCTTGGGTAACAACCAGAATTATTGCATGATTGCTAAAGAGTAATTCTCTTAAAATTACCCCTATTGAGTGTTTAGCGATTTTTGCGTTGATCTAATATAACTGCAACAACTATGACGAGTCCTCTGACTATAGTCTGCCAATAAGCATCCACACCAAGCAAGTTAAGTCCGTTACTCAGCACTCCTATAATCAAAGCTCCAACTATAGCTCCCCAAATAGTGCCAATGCCGCCCGACAGACTAGTGCCACCAATAACTGCTGCTGCGATAGCATCCAACTCCATACCGACCGCCAGTCCAGGCTGTCCGGAACCAATCCGAGAGGATAATACCAAGCCAGCTAACCCAGATAAAAGACCAGCGAAAGTAAAAACACCAACTCTGATTAGCCCAACGTTTAAACCAGAGACAACAGCCGCTTGCTCATTTCCACCGATAGCGTAAACATATCTGCCAAAACGAGTATAGTTGAGTATAATATGGACACTTATAGCCACCAACGCCAGAATGATCACGGGGATAGGAAGACCTAGGTGAGGTTGATTTAGAATAGGTATAATTCTAAATATCTCTCCTTGCCCAATAAAATTATAGGAATCAGTAAGACCACTGACAGGTCTGTCTGAATAGATTAGAGCAAAACCACGGGCGAGGATCATCATCCCTAATGTAGCAATAAAAGCTGGAATCTTGAATCTAGCAATCAGAGTTCCATTTATGAATCCACACAGAGCTCCAATTGCTAAGGCAGCCAATATCGGCACAAATAATGGTAATTCCAGTCCGGGAAACTTTGCTCCTTGCCAATCTGGCCGTTGTGCAAGACTTGCAGCCACCACAGCAGCCATAGCAATTACAGAACCTGAAGATAGATCTATACCTGTGGTAATAATGACCAGCGTTACCCCGATAGCAATTAACCCCATTACGGAAATCTGTCTAAGCACATTAACCAGATTCCTGGGCTCAAGAAAGACGTCAGAGAGTATGCTCATTCCTATAACCAAAACAAAAAAAATGAATATGATGGCATACTTCCTCAAAAAGGCACCTAGCCGCTCTCGGGTAAGACTTCCGATTAATCCGCTTGTAATTGTAGTGCTTCGCATAATTTAACCTCCATTTCCCCCTTTTACACTTTATGTAATTGAACCAAGTTATACAGTCCCGACAGCGGCCTGCATAATTGACTCTTGTGTGATATGCTTACCTTCAAATATGCCCTTCAACCTACCTTCGTGCATGACCAAAACTCGATCGCTCATGCCCAAAATTTCTGGTAGTTCAGAAGAGACCATGATAATCGCTTTGCCTTCTTTGGCCAATGAAGTCATCAATTTATGAATCTCGGCTTTTGTCCCCACGTCAATACCGCGGGTAGGTTCATCTAAAATAAGAATATCTGGTTTTATCAAAAGCCATCTTGAAATTAAGACTTTTTGCTGATTACCACCTGATAGCAACTTGATCAGCTGATTCATACTTGGGGTTTTGATATCCAATCTTTTCTTTTCCTTATCACAAGTTGAATCAATACTCTGTTTATTCAAAAAACCCCATTTCTCGTGGGCAGCAAGAGAAGTAACCATGATGTTATCCCTAACAGATAGTACGCTCATAATACCATTAAGCTTTCTTTCTTCAGTTAGCAGAGCTAACCCAAGTTTAATCGCGTCTGCTGGTGAGTTAATCTTCGCTTTTTTACCTTTTATGATTATCTCACCCGCATCGATTTTATGAATCCCAAATATACCTTCTATCACTTCAGTACGTCCTGCACCCATCAAACCTGCAATCCCAAGAATCTCACCACGGCGTAGATCAAAATTGATGTTTTCCACAATCCCTTTCCTGGTCAAATTGCGTACTGATAATATAATCTCGCCGATGGGTACTTCCTCCTTTGGAAACAACGCAGAAAGCTTCCGCCCCACCATCATGGCAATTAACTCATCTTTATTCGTTTGCGAAGTCAACACAGTAGCTATGTGCTTGCCGTCCCGAAGAACGGTAATCTCGTCTGCTATATGAAAGACCTCATCCATTTTGTGTGTGATATAAATGATACCGACGCCCTTAGCTTTAAGCGAGTGAATGATATTAAAAAGATGAGATACTTCTCGTTCGGTAATAGCCGAAGTTGGCTCATCCATAATAAATAAACTAGCATCCAAGGAGATTGCTTTTGCGATTTCAACCATTTGCTTACTAGCTACGCTAAGGTCTTTCATAAGGATGCCAGGATTAATATCGATTTCAAGTTGGTTGAGCAGGGCTTTGGTATCCGAGTGCATCTTACGCCTGTCAATAAATCCAAACTTACCTAATGGCTCACGTCCAAGGAAAATATTTTCTGCCACGGTCATGTAAGGTACTGGAGAAAGCTCCTGATGAATCATCGAAATACCAAGCTTTAGAGCAGTTTCTGTATTTTTAACAACAACTGGTTGTCCTTTAAAGATGATATGACCGCTTTCCGGAGTAAACATCCCATTTAGCACCTTCATCAAAGTAGACTTTCCGGCACCATTTTCTCCCATCAAAGCATGAACTGTTCCTTTGCGCACAGTTAAATTTACCTCGCTTAAAGCTTTTACACCAGGAAACGATTTAGAAATATTCTTCATAAGAAGAACATTATTATTCTCATGCATACTTTCTTCTCCTTATCCAAAACAAGCTGGCGGGATTACGTTTTAAAATGCTTGTTCGATTCACAGTTTTCTAACCATCCCGCCAGTTTGTCATCAGGACAAAAGTTTAATTGGACTAATTCATGAACTCTTCGAAATTCTCAGGAGTTACCAATTCAAAAGGAATCCAGGTGATCTGCTCGACTTCTTCGCCTCTGGCTACAGCAATAGCCGCTCTGATGCCACCTTCGCCTTGTCCTGCAGCATTTTGGAAGACGGTCACATTTAGTCGGCCTGCAGCCATTTCAGCTAAAGCATCCGGCGAAGCATCCACACCACCAATAATTATCTGCCCAAGTTTGCCGGCTGCTTCGATCGCACTTAAAGCACCAATCGCCATTTCATCGTTGTTTGAAGCAACAGCGTCTATTTGTACACCGGTAGCTAGCCAGTCCTCCATTAAATCTAATCCTAGGTCACGTCTCCATATAGCTGTATCTTCTTTTATTATATTAATGTCAGGAAATTTCTCAACCACTTGTTTTACACCGGCAGTACGCATGCGTGCTGCTTCATGAGCAAGATTACCGTTCATGATAACGATATCTCCTTTGCCGCCCAACTGCTCTGCTATCCATTCCATTTGCAAAATACCAGCCTGAATTGAATCAGAACCTACATAGATCACGCCTTCAGGTAATTCTGCCGGCATGCGATTAACGTAAACCAGCGGGATACCAGCATCCTGAGCCGCACGTGTCATCGGGCCGACAGCTTCTGTGTCAGCTGCAATAACAATTATAGCATCAACATTCCGGGTTATGAAGTCCTCTACTTGACCTAATTGGATAGCCACGTCCTCTTTGGAATCTACCATTATCACTTCAACACCCTCTTGTGCAGCAGCATAATTTGTTATCGCATCTCTCAAGGTTGTCAACCATAAATCATCAAAAAACATGGTTACTCCAATCGTGATCGTTTCTTCCCCGACTGGTTCTTCTTGCCTGGGCGCGCATCCTGCAAATAAGGAAATAAATATTACCATAACCAACAACATACCTAAAGCCTTGAAATAAATGTTTTTTTTGTTCATACTAACCTCCATTTTAGTTTTTTTAAAATTTTGCTTTATAATATTACGACCCAAAGCGTTTTCTTTGTGAATTTCTACATCCCCCCTCAGCAATACGGTACTCAAGGATAACCAAAAGATCGAATTTGTTCCTTTTAATCGCCTCCTCCTAGTACAATAGTCCCTTCCCAGCCTTTTTTTGGGGAATTTGTAATTACTAATCATAACCTTTTAGAAATTAAGTAAGATAAGTCTCAAGAGACATTTAAATTAAAACTACGAAATTCGTTTATGGTACAAGTCTTGAAGAAAGCTTAAACCGTTTAGCGCTGCTGTGTATGGATCAGGGGCCGGCAGACACTCCAAAGCAACATATCCCTCGTAATTTATGTTTTCCAGCGCTTTGAGCACTTGAACAAAGTCTATATGTCCTCCACCCGGATACATCCTGTTACTATCAGCTACATGCACATGCCCTAACATGTTCCCACACTGCGCGATGCTTTCTGCAAAGTTTTTCTCCTCAATATTCATATGAAATGTATCTATAAGGATACTAACCCACGGATTATTTACCTTTGTAATAAACTCTAACGTATTTTCAATGGAGTTGAGAAAATTAACTTCGTATCTGTTAATGACTTCAAAGTAGAGTGATACCTTTTTACTGCCTGCATAATCAGCCAACTGCTTCATACAGTCCAGACAGTAATGCTCATACCTGTGATAATCGTTCATATCCGGAATTGAGCCTTTCATTGAACCAATTATCACCCCGCACTCCAGCTTTTCAGCCAAATCAATATGAGTTTTCAATCTTTGAACAGCTTCATTCCTAACCGACCGTTGTACATCAGTTAGCGACAGTTTATCCAATACATAACCCATGCCTGTACCAATCGTAGAAATCCGAAAATCCCTTTCCTTGCAATAATCGGTCATCCTGATGGAATCTACCTGATCTGCAGTTCTTATATGTATCTCCATAAAAGCATAGCCTATCTCGATTGCTGTATCTATACTCTTATAGAGATCACCCCTTAGAAGTATGGGAGCAGTTCTCGGCACTGATTCTGCCGCAGTAACACTAAATTTCAAAACACTCACTTCCTCAGATGGTTTATGCCTTGGATTTACAGCCGCTGGTTTATTTACCAGCAGGCTGTAAGCCAAAGTCAAATTTATTAAGCTATAATTTAGTAAAGACGCCTATGGCCGGGATTTCGTAAACCGATTTCCATCCTTCACTGAAAGGTTCCTTTAAGAACGGTTCCATTTCCTTCGCTGTTCGTAATGTCACTTTTTCTACCGGAGGTACAGTTCCTGGCGGAAATGCTTCGAGAACTTGGTCCTGAAGCAAAGTCAGATATCTAAGTATTGCTGCTATAGGTCTTTTTGCCTTCCTAGCAGTCGATATTGACGGTTTTCCAACGACTCCTTCTGGTGTTGCAGAGCGTTCTATACCCATATGTCCTTCCGCCTGCGACCATCTGTTCGGCCTGCCGAAAGGATCGACCGACTTATCAAAATGCCCGTCTGGTAAAAATGCTTCTCCGTCTGCATCTTCCACGACACTCATATCGATCATGTCCTTGAACAGCAGAAGCCCCACTGACGTCTCACTTTCATCAGCATGTATAAAATGCGTTTCAAGACTGTCTTCCTTGTCGACAGGGTAAAAGAATTCACGAACTGCCCTATGCCAATCTATTACCATAAAAAACCCTGGAAGTTGATATCTTTTCATAAATTCATGAATGGCTGACTCCAACATCCATAGATGACCATGGTTGTTGATGAATATAATCTTTCTGAATCCATCATTCCATAAGCCCAACATAGTATAGATAAGTGTTTCTTTTACAACTTCTTCGGGCATAATAACTGTTCCGGGCATTCCTATGTGGTGATATGGATGCCCACCGTAATTAAGTGGCGTAAATGCCAAATTTACTTCCCTGCCCTGTTTCTTTGTGTACCTTCTGACTCCCTCGAGTATCTGGGTAACCATGAAAGTATCCAGTCCGCTGTTGGCATGGCGACCGTGGTTTTCGGTACAGCCTATTGGAACAAAAACCAAGTCGTTTTTCTTTCTTTTCTCGATCACGTGTACTCTTGCAGTATTCTGAATATAAGTACCGGCTTTTCCAAGCTCCGATTCCGAAGGGATTTCGTAATCGCTCAATATTTGATCTATCTGTTCTTCCGACGCATCCCACAATTCCTTTTTTAATCTTCCTACTGTATTGTCTTCAAACTTTATTGCCGGACAATCAGTAAAAAGCCATTTCTTGTCCTTGTCTGCCATGTTGTCTTCTCCTTTTTTAAAATCTTTCTAAGAACGTTTTCTTTCAGTAAATTTCGTCATTCAATTCATTACATAACGCAAGTAATCTTGCATTCTTTGCGATCAGTGCGCAACATGACAATATTCTCTGGTACCTGTTCGAGAGTTATTTTTTTAGTAATCATAGCTGTCATATCCATACCATCACCCATTGATTCAATCACCCTGGTGAAATTACCATGTCCTGAATGACCCTGTGCCCCTATAATGCCTGCCCTTCTAACCTGTAAGACCTCTCCGGTTACCGGCATTTTTGCATCAGCTCTGGCAACTACCACTACCGTGCTATTTAGCGCTCTTCCTTCCCAAATCACTTTTTCAATAGCAGGATATACTATTGTAGGCAGTCCAGTTGCCTCCAAATACAGGTTTCCCCCCATCCCATCAGTTAGCTCAAGCACCCTTTGCGCAAAGTCTTCCTTGAGAGGATTGATTACAAAGTCAGCTCCTAATTGTTTGCCAAGAGCCGCTCTTCCTTCTTCAGGTTCAGACAATATGACTTTCGCCGCACCCTGCCTTTTTAAAATTGCACAAGCTGCAAGCCCGACCGGTCCACCACCGCAGATGACAACATTGTCTCCGGGTCTTATTCCGCCGCCGCGCTCAATTACAGCATTATACGCCACGCTGGTTGGTTCAACCAAGCTTCCTGCCAGAAAAATATCGTTCCCTTTGTACAAATTTTTCAATGGTTCAAGACTCCAGAGTAGTTTTGCCGGCAAAACGATATATTTGGCAAAAGCGCCGGGTACATTAAATCCAATTTCATCAAGTCTTTCGCAGTGGTTAGGATATCCATCAGCGCAAGGTTTGCATTGACCGCACCATATCATCTCTTCTGCGCATACAAGTTCTCCTCCCTTGTAAGGCTTGTTAGTCCATTTATCGATCGCGCCCGGACCGGCTTCTACAACAACACCCGCAAGTTCATGACCCAGTATAGAAGGAAATCCAGTCAGTCCGGGATAGTAAATGTACCCATCATCATCCGCTTGTGCCATATGAACGTCAGAACCACATATGCCACATGCTTTAACTTCGATTAATACTTCCCCCGGTCCAGGAGTAGGTATGTCGTATTCGACAATATCCATCCTGGGATTACGCCAAACTTTACTGCCCAAATATGTTTGCTTCTTATCAATATCCTTTGAACCAAGTTTGAAATCAGGCCTTGGATCCCATTCCGCAAAAAGAGTAACGCCTTTCATTTTTCCAGTCATTTGGTCAATCCTCCAATCAAATTATAAGAAATTAGGCTGCAAACGTTTACGATTTGTACAAAATTTTTATTTTTTTCTGCATGTTCCTCTAATAATAAGTTTGGGCTCAACAATATATTGATTAAGTATCTTGTCGCCATCTACATTATTGCACCCAATCAATTGCAGAAGAATCTTCGCTGCAACACCCCCCATCTCATATTTTGGCTGGGCAACTGTAGTAAGATTAATTTTTGGTAACGATGCGAATAAAATATCATCGAAACCTATTACCGATACATCGCCCGGAACAGTATAACCGTGAGTTTCAAGCGCTTCAATAACTCCCAGGGCAATGATATCATTTGCTGCTAAAACCGCTGAGGGAACTCTCCCTTCTTTGATGAGTTCCAGCGCCAAAGCATAGCCACTACTCCTTTTATAACTGCTGCTTTTGACCACATTTATCTCTTTTTCCAAACAATGTTTCTTTAGGGCATCGCGATAACCTTTAACTCTGTCGACATTACTGGAGGAGTTCTCATATCCTCCAATGAAACCTATATTTTCATGACCTAATTCAATAAAGTATTCAGTGGCCATAAAAGCAGCTTTGGCGTTGTCAAGGATCACATAATTTTCATTTTTATCCCCGGATTTACTACCTATATAAATAACCGGCGTCTTCAAATCCGCTTCTTCTATTTTTTGATGTGAAGAGATAGACACCGGAGCTACAACGAGCCCTTCAACACGTTTCTCTCTCAGTACTCTTATGTAATCATATTCTTTTTTCTCTTCCCAGTTAGTATTGCATAGGAACACATTAAAACCATGCGAAATTGCGTAATCCTCAACTCCTCTGGCAACCTCAGGAAAATATGGATTCGTAATATCCGGTATCAGTAAACCAATCGTATTGGTGTTCTTTCTTACAAGCCCTCGCGCAATCGCATTAGGTGAATAACCCATTACTTCTGTAATTTGGATTATTTTTTCTTTTGTTTTCTCACTGACCTCTGAATGATCATTCAGAGCTCTTGATACAGTTGCATATGACACACCTGCAATTTTGGCAATGTCCTTTATAGTAACAGACACAATTTGTCCTTCTATCCCCAATTTTCGTAAACGTTTACGAAATCGTAAAGATCCTCACCACAAGATTTTATAGACGATTTAATTCTACTGTAATCATAAAGCTAATTCAATGTGTAAAGAGACTAAACTTTTCATTTTTTAGAATGGTATTTTTGTGTCCAACGCACAAAGCATATGTTAGGCTCGAGGAATACACAAAGCACAATCGGATTAGTAAACTTTCATTTGTGCAATTTCTTGCATAAAGCAGTTTCTAATAACCGTCCCAAATTGACGCTTTACAATGACCACTCAATTTGTTAAAATTATAACGAGGCGGAGATGTTCCCCGCCTCGTTGAAACGCATAGAGGCAAGAAAATTTTCTACGGTTACGTTATAACGACTTTATAGAAAGTATTTAGGGGTATTTTTGATGGCAAAAGTGTTAAGAACGGAAGGAATGAACAAGTGCATCGGTTGCTTTACGTGCATGCTGGTTTGTTCCGGTGTAAACCAAAAAAATCATTCCATATCAAAAAGTGCGATACGTGTTAAGACAAGCGGCGGATTGCAGGGCAAATTCATAGCCGTGGTGTGTATAGCCTGCAAGAATGGCAGAGCATGCGCGCAAGTGTGTCCTTCCGGCGCATTAGAGAATAGGTCCGGGGGTGGAGTTTTACTTAAAGCTGACCAATGCATCGGTTGCAGAAAATGTGAGTCTGCCTGTATAATGAGTGCAGCTCATTATGACGAAGTTGAAAACCAACCAATAATCTGTAAACACTGCGGAGTATGTGCAAGGTTTTGTCCGCATGAATGCCTTATGATGGAGGATGTACCAAGTGATATATGAGAAATACATTAAGTTGCTTTATGTAGATTTAGCAACCAAAAAAATAAGAGTAGAAAAACGAACCGATCTGTATGATTATCTTGGCGGAGTCGGAATTGCTACCAAGTTGCTTGAAGAAAATTTAGAACCGGAACTTGACGCTTTTGATGAAAAACAGCCGATAATATTCGCGATAGGCGCTGCATCTACGATATTTCCAGTCATCACAAAGACTGTCGCAATGTTTAGATCGCCCTTAACGGGTGAGCTTGGCGAAAGTTATGCAGGCGGCAGACTTGCTTTGACACTTTTTTTAGCCGGTTATGATGCCGTCGTTATCCAAGGAAAAGCCGAGTATCCAAGCTATCTGACAATAAGCAGAAATAATGTGGAAATCAAGGACGCCCGAGCTTTGTGGGGCATGACATCCGAAGAGGTTGGCAGAGTTATTAGAGAGAGGGAGCCCGGAGGCGGAAAAAGAAGCATCATCCGTATAGGTCCCGCCGGAGAGAATCTAGTGCGATATGCAAGCGTGTGTGTCGATACTTACAGGCATTTTGGCAGGCTTGGCCTTGGAGCTGTTATGGGAAGTAAGAACCTCAAAGCAATGACTGTTGTCGGAGACAGAGATCTTCCGGTTGGCAATTTTAAGGAATACTTTAGGATATACCAAGAGATTTACAAAAGAGTTACCGACACGGAGATTATGGCCAAATATCATGATGCCGGTACACCGATCAATGTTGAGCCATTAAACGCCGCAGGTGCTCTGCCAACAAAAAACTTGAGGCAATCCGTATTTGAATATGGCGACAATATTTCCGGCGAGACTTTTGTTAAAAAAAATCTGGTAAGAAAGATGGCATGCACAGGGTGTCCCGTTGGTTGCATCCACATTGGACAATTTCGTAGGGAATTCGACAAGGGTCATGATTATGAAGCCGTCAGCGTTGGATATGACTTTGAGCTTATATTTGCTCTTGGATCATTTCTTGGAATAAAGACATCCGATGAGATTCTAATGATGATCGAGGCAGTCGAAGAATTGGGACTGGATGCCATGTCCACAGGAGTAGCACTCGGATGGGCTACTGAAGCTTATATGAAAAAACTTGTTACTGAGGGCGAAACAATCATTCCTTTGGCATTCGGGAAAACCGATAATTATATCAAAGCGATAGAATACATTGCGGCAAGAAAGAATGAATTTTACAGCGCTTTGGCGAATGGAGCGCATTATGCGTCCGATAAATACGGCGGCAAAGATTATGCTATGACATTGGGTAAAAATGAGATGCCAGGCTATCACACAGGATACGGAGCAATTATTGGCGCAGCGGTTGGAGCAAGGCACTCGCACCTTTGCAACGGCGGATACTCCTTTGACCAGTCGATGAAGGAGTTTGATAAAGATAAACTTGTAAACGCAATATTTGAGGAAGAGAAGGAAAGATGCCTTTTAAATTCGTTGGTGATATGCCTTTTTGCAAGAAAAGTGTACGACAGGAAGACTATATTGGCGGTATTGGATTCTATAGGGCTAAAATATACGGAAGAAGAACTCACAGCAATTGCTGAAAGGATTTATAAAGCAAAGATAAGAATAAAAAAATCACTTGGATTTAACCAAATGGATGTTAAGCTACCTAAAAGATTTTTTGAAACTCAAAGCGCATCAGGTCTGCTTAATGAAAAGACTGCATACGAGCTTATGTTAATGTATAACAATAAAGTTGAGGAAATGATGGCTAAACCATGTTAGTTTATTTGGAGTTATCAGGATGGTTTAAAAGATATACCAACGAAAAAACCCGGCTTGAGATTGATATCAAGCCGGGAACTTCAGTAATAGAAGCGATAACTTCAACTGGGATACCTGAAGCTGAGATTGGGTTAATTACTGTGGCCGATGTTAAAGTTACGCACGACCATATGCTAAGTCATGGAAACATCATCAGAGTTTATCCGGTTATCATCGGAGGATAGCACTAGCATAGACTTTTATTTCCTGCAACCAACCTCGATGTGTGCCAACTTCTCATAAAACTGTATTACTCCTCCATGGTCGTTACCCGCTTTTCCATCCGCTTTCAATGCCTGCATAATTTCAAGGATCTGAGCGGTCAACGGGATCGGTACACCTAACTCGTGAGCAGTATCAAGAGCATTAAGCAAGTCTTTTATATGCAGCTCAATTCTGAAACCCGGATTATAGTTTCTCTGTAAAACCATCGGGGCCTTCGCATCAAGAACTACACTCCCGGCAAGACCACCCCTAATAGCCTGATAAACCCTTTCGGGATCCACCCCAGCCTTGGTTGCCAACACTAATGCCTCAGACATTGCCGCAATATTTAGGGCAACGATCATTTGGTTGGCAAGTTTAGTCACGTTTCCGCTTCCTATATCTCCAACCAAAACTACTGACGCACCCATCTTTTGCAACATATCTTTGACACTCTCAAAGGCATCCTCCGGTCCACCTACCATAATAGAAAGAGTTGCGCTAATGGCTTTTGGTTCTCCACCGCTAACAGGCGCATCAAGCATTACTACCCCTTTTTCCTTACAGATTTCGAACAATTCTTGAGAAACTTTCGGAGCAATTGAACTCATATCTACAATGATAGACCCTTTTTTAGCCCCTTCGAGAACCCCGTCCCTACCTAACACAACCTCCCTGACATGAGGAGAATTCGGAAGCATTGTAACTATGATTTCTGTTCTTTGAGCTACTTCCTTTGCGGATTTTGCTTCGTTAGCGCCTGCTTCCACGAGTTCCTCAACTGCGCTTGAGTTAACATCATATACCACCAAGGAATATCCAGCTTTTAGCAGATTTTTCGACATAGGCTTCCCCATAATTCCCAAACCTATAAATCCTATTTCTTTTTTCATTGATTCAAGTCCTCCATTCAAACATTATATCTACAAACTAAATCCCAGAGAAGAAACCCACTCCAGTGATTTCCATGTATCGGGCTTTGGAATATACTCTAAAGAAACATACCCATCATACCCAAGCCTGTCCAATTCATGCAAAAGGAATTTATAATTTATCTCGCCTGTCCCTGGCTGGTTTCTTCCGGGATTATCCGCTATTTGCACGTGTTTAATCCTATTTAGGTTCTCTCTCATTATTCCTGCCAGGTTCCCTTCCTCCCTTTGAGCATGGTAAACGTCATATTGAAGATAAACATTGGGTTTATTAATTTCATCTATTAGGTCTAGTACCTGCTTTGAAGTATTAAGTAAAAATCCAGGTACATCGTAATGATTAATGAGTTCAACCAAAAGATCGATTTTTTCCGCTGCCAAAGCATCGGCAGCAAAGATTAAATTGTCCTTGAGAGTACTCAATTGAACATCCAGTGAAACATCAGGTAATCTCTTACCTACCAGACAATTAATGCGCGAAACATTTAGTGCTTTAGCCCATTTTATTGCACTTTCAACCCCCATTCTGAACATATCAACTTTTGCCGGATTGCTGGCAATTCCTCTCTCTCCGCTGCCCCAATCTCCAGCAGGAAGATTGAACAGCACTACCTCCAGCTTGTTTTTATCAAGCTGGAGCTTAATTTCATCAACTTGAAATTCATATGGGAAAAGAAACTCGCACGATTTAAAGCCTGCTTCCCTACATGCAGTGAAGCGCTCTAAAAATGGTACTTCAGTAAATAGCATAGTTAAATTTGCTGCAAATTTAGGCATTGTCTTCTCTCCAATCAACAAATGTAATTTAGCCGGTCATAACGACTAAAGGCTTCCAAACAAAAATCCTGTATAATTTCATTATTCGCTCCGCTGCATTTTGCATTAGCTTATCAGCACTTACCAAAGCTTTCTCCAAATGCATAGGTTCGTCAACTATTAAAAATACGCAATCTATACCCAATTAATATCTCCTAATGCTTTGGCCGTCCAGGAGACCCCATCATCGGTTGCGCTTCCTCTTATGCCTATTGAGATATTGAGGCAATCTGCGTCTAAAGCATATTTTCTTAACTCTCCGATTCCGTATGTAGCTATTATCATAGGATCTTTTTGCTGTTCAGCAAGTAAAGCAGACCTGAGGCTGCTGCCATCTCAATTATAGCTGTTTTCCCGTCTCCTAAAACTCCGAAAAAAATCAATTTCTGCCAACTAATGGTTCTTGACTTCTACATGATGAATCATTCCTCCTACAGCCTCAACCATCGAACGCACGGTTCCTTCTCCACCATCGGCCATGGGACCACAAACAATATCGACGTCTCTATATACTCTGCGCATTCCAATTTCAATACTAACCGCAGCTTCTTTCGATGAAAGACTCCCTTTAAATGAATCAGGTGTTAAAACAATTTTTACTTCTTCACATCCTGTTTTTTATTAAATAATAATACACTAAACATTTGATTTTATCAACGTACAAAAATCACAATATTTTAAGACAAATATCATCAGATTTTGTGTGCTGAACACAAAATAATACATTTTAAATACCGTCATACTTGAGAAAACTATTTCTACAGGCAGCCTTTTATGTTATAATTGCTAAAAATAGGCTTTTGTCCCTTAAAGTTGAGTAAGAAGCTGCAGAACTGACTTCTGGTCTGACAAAAAAGGAGGCGCCTTTTTATGAAAGTAAAAAACCTAAATCAGTATTCATCTTATTTATCCAGATATACCGAGTTGCGATTTCAGGAAAACCACACTATGTCCATAGCTTTTTTAAAGGGAAACCTTGTACAGAATTACAAAAATTCCACTTCAGGCGTTTCAGCGCGAGTGTATAGTAATGGTTCATGGGGGTTTGCATCATCCCCCGATACCGATAATGTTAAATATGTCATCGAAGCGGCAACGCAAAACGCTACGTTTCTTGACGTGCGCGAAAAAAAGTCGACTACGGCATTTACTGCCGATAATCCGAAATCGGAGAAAGACTTTGGAACAAAAAAAACTAGATATACCCAAAACGAAATCATGGATTTTATACAGGGGCTTGATTCATATATCGAACTTAAATATCCTGATTTAAATAGTCGCACCGTTGTTTTAAACTGCCTCGACATGGAAAAATCGCTTTTAACCTCAGATGGCGCTGCTCTTTATTCGCTTATTCCGCGATCGTACTTCAGATTTTCTTTATCGATGGATAAGGGTAGCGGTCCGGTTGAAGCCTATGATACCGCCGGAGGCCTTGGCCAATTTGAAGACAATTTCTCGGCACCTGATAAACTTTTCGGGACAATAGACAACCTCTATGAACATTTAGCAAAAAAGAACGAAGGTATTTACGCTTCAGCCGGACCTAAAGTGTGTGCGCTTGATTCTGAATTGGCGGGAATACTTGCCCACGAAGCCATAGGACATACTGCCGAGGCTGATCTCGTTTTAGGCGGTTCCGTTGCCGCAGATTATCTCGGCAAGGAATCGGCGAGTTCGCTTGTCTCTCTTGTAGACTTTGCACATACTTACGAAGGTAAGGATTGTCCGGTTCCAATTCACATAGATGACGAAGGCACAAAAACTGAAGATATGGTCATAATTGATAAAGGCATCCTCAAAGGTTACATGCACAACAAGAAAAGCGCTCAGCACTTTGGCGTAAAACCTACCGGTAACGCCAGAGCTTACGAATATTTTGACGAACCGCTTATCAGAATGAGAAATACAGCAATACTACCTGGTGAAAGCAAACTTTCCGACATGATATCTTCCATAGATGATGGCTACTATCTCATCAAGCCCAGTAACGGCCAGGCGGATACTACCAGTGAGTTCATGTTTGGAGTTGTTTTAGGATACGAGGTAAAGGGCGGAAAGCTTGGAAGAGCATTGAAAGATCTTACGATTTCCGGAGTGGCATTTGATGTCTTAAAAAGCGTTACCATGATTTCTGATGATATGACATGGTCAAATACAGGCATGTGCGGCAAGAAACAGCTTATACCTGTAGGTCTTGGAGGTCCGGCCATTAAATGCAAGATCAATATAGGAGGTAGGTAATATGACCGACATTCTAAATTACTGCTACACGTCCCTTACTAAAGCCAATGTTGATAAATTTCAATGCGTTTTGACAAAAAGTACCCTTTATGAGATGAACATGGAGGGAAATGATTTCTCCCTGATACGCACGACAATTGATAATAAGATTAATATCACTGTAATCAAGGATAGACGGAAAGCAGATATATCCTTGAACCGAATCAATGAGCGTGCTATAGAAGAAGCCATTAAAACCGTAATTGAACTGTCTAATACCTCTCAACAAGATCCCGATTACGATATTTCTCCTAAACAAGAAGCACAGCAATTTACAAGCGGGCCTGATAAGCCTGATACCGAACGCATGTACTCTTTACTCAAAGAGTTTATTAAAAAAGTTTCGGCTTCGTATCCAATGATATTATTGTCAGAAACAGTGTTTTCGCACAATCATTCGCTAACGCATTTTATTAACTCAAATTCCGTGGACTTCTCAATTAATAAGGGTATTTATCGCTTTTACTCGCTCTTTTCATCAAAAGATGCTGATAAAACATCGTCTTTCAACTACAGCGGCTTTTCACTCAAAAATCTTCAAGGCGAGCTTTTGGAACATGGTTCTTTAAATGAACTGCTAGGCCAATCGGTCGAGCATCTGCATGCTCAAACGATTCAAGGAAAGTTCATAGGGGATGTCATTATAACGCCTGATTGCTTAGATGATTTATTGCAATCTTATATCGCAACATATCTTGGGGATCGCGCCCTAATAACCGGCTTGAGCCTTTTTAAGGATAAATTAGGTCAAATGATCGCTCATCCTAAGCTTACGTTGCACTCAAAACCATTATCCCCTGAAGTAGATGACGGTTATTTTATCACATCTGACGGTTTTGCCGCGGAAGATATCACGATAATAGACAAAGGCATTTTGAGGAGTTTTATGATAAGCCTGTATGGAGCTAACAAAACAAACCTTGAAAGAGCTAAAA
>Ga0209616_1000049_pt1 | contig 32787 bp, 20 predicted proteins | sample FlocCalmetaG_FD_184153 | JGI IMG/M metagenome (GOLD analysis project Ga0209616, IMG submission 184153) | Freshwater bacterial and archeal communities from Indian Creek, Illinois, USA - Floc-Cal metaG (SPAdes) (version 2) | ecosystem: Environmental > Aquatic > Freshwater > Unclassified ...
GGAGCTCGTTCTTAGGCTTGATGGGACTGGCGACTATACCGCTGCCCATCTTCATGAAGATCTCTGGATCAGCAAATTTTTCGCGGTACTTCTCAGCATTTGTATTCTACATAATGCAGATGGACAAAACTTCTTTGACATGCCGCCTTAGCTCTTGCTACACAAACACTTCATAACTCATGCGTCAGCTCTGAAGCCCTCATTTGTCACTTTGCCGCAAGGGGTCGCCATACTAAAGTCGTGCGCCTGCTTCTTTCTCAGAAACGCCAGCAGGTTCTATGGTTCTTGGCCAGCTTATAACCGCCTAGCCTCGCTCGCACTAGCTCTAGCGGCATCATGTTACCGCAAATGATGCGGTCGTGAAACTCCTTCTCTGTCAAATCCCCCGTAAGAACAAATTCCTCAAACAAAGCGCGCATCTGCAGAGCACCAATCATGTAGGCGGCTTGGTACAAGGGTGGGTAGTTGCCGTTAAACGAGCGCCGCACCTCGCCGGTGGCTGTATGGCGGTCGTGCCCGACTTGCTCGACAAGAAAATCAATGCACTGCTCCGGAGTCCACTTGCCCATATGGAAATTTAGCGAAAAGATAATGCGCGCGCAGCGATGGGTGCGCCAGAAAAGCATGCCGCCGCGATTCTGTGCCGACTGGGGGAAGCCCAAATCCCATAACCTAAACTCCCACCACAGCGCCCAGCCTTCCACCCAAAAGGGGGTGTTGAAGAGCTTGCGGTGCCTGTTTTGGCGCTCGCCCATAAACATCTGTAGATGATGCCCCGGTATAAGCTCGTGGTGCACCACGGCTCTGGCGAAGTGAATGTTATTGGCTAGCAGGCTATCTAGCTTGTCGGCGTGGTCCATCGAGTCCGTAGGGAAGGCGACCTGTATAAGTTCCCCGCCGAGAAAGAAAGGACTGACCTGCTGCGCTTCCTTGCTCAGCATACTCATGCGCCAGACATCGATGGCCAGCGGGGGAAGTGTCAAAAGGTCGTGCTCCAGCACAAAAGCGATGGCTTCGTAAGCTTGGCTGGCAATGAGTGTCGGTTGTTGTCCGGGCAGGACATGGTCTTCTTTTACCAGACGCAGCGCTGCCTGCCAATCGTCCCCTAGGCCGAGTTCCGCCGCCACTTTTCGCCACTGTGCCTGACACCATGACATCTCTGTTTCGGCTATAGCAATGAGTTCATCGGGCGTGTAGGGGATCATTTCGCATTCTAGGTCCGCCAATAGGCCCAGAAGACCAATGGGGTCGCCTACTATGGGCTCGTCTTCGCCCTCCTTGTGGCCGACAATGGTCTCGCGCAGAAACAACTCCTGCGCCTCGAGCTCTGTTACCAAGCTCTTGTAGGGGGTGCGGCACCACCAGCTAAACTCAGGGTCGTAACCATCATAAAACCCAAACCAATCGACCAGTGTTTTCTTTATGTCGCCGATGCGATTTGCCGCCCGCAGAGCCACAGACCGACTGATATTCGCAACTGCCCGCGTAGACTTAAGTGACTCTGTCATGGCAGCGAGCTTCTTACTAATCTCTACCGGCGGCACGTCCTCAAACTGACGACGCGATTCTTGTAATGCCGCTACCTCGTCCATAATGGGCATGATAAGAGCCATCTCTTGCCGTCGACTCTGTTCCCGCCGAAGGAGCATGAGCAAGTGTTTAAGTTTGTTGTTAAGCAAGTGCCAATCGATACTGCCTTCAAGGCTTAGCTGTTCGTATTCAATAGCAGCCAGCTTATCTAGCCAAGCATGATAAAACTCCTGCAGTCGCAAAAACTGCAGTTTAGACCCAGGCACATTGTAGAAGCGCAGCAACGCATCACGGTCACTAACAAAACGCTCCACGATGTCACGAAGCTCGCTACTAGCCTGGCTGCTCATGGCAGATAAATCGGGAACGTAGTCTGCAGCCGTGCGCTCAGACTGTACAGGCTGCCCGTAACGTAACAGAGGGATACGGTCTTTAGCGGATAGCATGTTAGGCCTCCTTTTTTTTGCACCTTCGTCTGTGTTGTTGCACAGAAATCGTTCTGCGCTAATGCTGCTTCTCTGGACTATCTACTGCCATGGCCAGCTTCATCCCTAGTCCTCATCCTGTTTCTTGCATAATCAAATAGGATAAAGCTGCAAAAAACCGCACAATGTCGCCCCTTATCTTGCCTCGGCATTGGGGTGGCTTTTTCTTGTTTCACCCAATTGAGTTCTGGGGTAATGTTAGCGCGTGCAGAGAGTAGAACGTTGTAATTTACCATAGGCGCGCCGCCACCCAGCTGTATCAACCAGAGGGACTCGCAAGGCAGAGCCTTTTCTAGAGCCCAAAAGAGTCCTGTAGAAAGACCTGTCCTGCGGTCTTGGTTAACGCTGAGAGATACTTCTAAGCTGGCATATTGACGCGCGACTTCTCATCCATTGGATTAGATAAAAATACCACGCCAAATTACATGACAAGCGACCCTATCCACTGTAAGCCCAACCACTCGCAAACCTCTGTCGCTCGGCGATTGCCCTGAGGGGGCGTAGAGTTGCCTGATAGGCAGCTCCTAGCTTCTCGTAGTCGAGCAGGCTCCGCTCGTCGTCGAGCCGCAAGTCATACATAAAACACTCAGCGTGATTGGACCAAGCCTTTCGCCCAAGCAGCGCACGGGCACACTTTAATCCTTCTTGCTGAAAGCGTACGAACGGTTCCATGTAGGTTAATGAGGGTAGACTGTTAGACTTCTTTGAGTTTACCGAAGTGACCGTGGGAATAAGAATCCACACCTGGTGATGAGCCACAAAACTCCAGGGCAAGAAATGATCCAGTGCAAATGGCTGTAGAGTCTGGTTGCTATAGATACATCTCAACTGGGGATAGGCCTTGAGGATAGTACGCCAATGTGCAACATGCTGCACGGGTATACTGGTCCGCTCGTTCGGTGACTGGAGCTTGTTACTAATGGCAGGAACGTGTGGATTCTTGCTTTGCATGTATTGTAGCCACTCCCAGTAAGCCCACCCCTCGACAACACCATAGTTGACCTTGAAATACTTGAGCCAGTCAGGATGGAACTCGACATACTTGCGGTCTGCACTGAATCTGTAAACTGGCTTGGTAGTGTCAAACCTCTGATCTGCCAGTTTCGCTACTGCCTCGTTTACGAGTCCGTCGCTAAGCCCCACCAGCTCCTGTTCAAAGAAGCTACGAAGAAATCTGTATGGTACATACCTCATAATCTCCTGAGTCTTGTTCATCCCACTTAGTTCTTGTAGGACATCTTTTCTCTTAAGTGATCTTGGTAATATGCTCAGTTCGCCAAGGGTCTTGCTAATCATGTCTTGTTTGCCAAATGACAACTTAAACACAGAGTGCCGATACCAAGCAGACGTAAGCATTCTCTCTGAAATATCCTGCAGGCTCGCCTGCGACGATTGAAACCCCGTATCGTTTAAATAATCGAGGATCGCTAAAATAAACAAGAACTTGTACGAGTTTGTGACCTTCGCGGTACTTCTCTTCAGAGCTTGGACATTTAGGTCCCCTACAGTAGGTAACAAGCTGGATACCTCCCCTTCCCGCGTGAAAGCTCACAATTACCATAAATATGACACATATAGAGGCAGGAGAATACGCAGAAATGTAGAAAACATACTTCCAAGACACTAGAAATAGACTTCCAGGAGGTGTTCTATGTTTGAGTATCTGTTCCCTGCGATACGGGGCATCCAGGCGACGCGAGAGTACTACGTTGCGATGTGTCCACTCCATATAATTCCAAAACTCTTTCTATTTGATGAAAGTGAGCTGAGCCCTGAGCTTAGGGCCCAGCGGAGGATGAACAAGGCGCGCATACCGGCCATGTGTGATTACATAGTTGCTAATAGAACAGAATATGTCTTCTCGGCGATTACAGCGTCGGTAGACTCCCATGTAGAGTTCATACCCTCCAGCCAGAGAACCGAGCACTACAACGTGGGTTCGCTGCGCATACCAGCATCTGCTAAGTTCGTGATTAACGACGGCCAACATAGGCGAGCAGCCATCGAGGCTGCTCTAAAGAAAAGCCCTGAATTGGCCAATGAGACCTTAGCGGTGGTGTTCTTTGTGGATCTAGGGCTTGAGAGATCGCAACAGATGTTTGCTGATCTAAATCGCTACGCGATTCGGCCTACGCGTTCTCTTAACATTTTATACGATCACAGGGATACGTTTGCCCAGTTGGCAAAAGAGCTGGTGGAGCGCGTGAGCATCTTCAGGGGACTAACAGAAACTAGCAAGACTACAATTTCCAATAGGTCTACAAAGGTGTTCACTCTTAGCGGAATTTACCAAGCTACCCATGAGCTCCTTATAGACTTTGAGCCTGGCCCACAAGCGCTTCACTTGGCAGTGGAGTTCTGGAAATCAGTAGAGAAAGCCTGCCCAGAGTGGCGCGAAGTGCGCGACGGCTCTCTTGCCTCAGCAGAGTTCCGCAAGAACTATATCCACGCTCATACCGTCGCTCTCGTGGCCATTGGGCGTGCTGGACGCGGCTTGCTGGCTCACTATCCAGACACATGGCGCGAAGAGGTCAAGCGGCTGAGCTTCATCAATTGGCACAGGAGCAATAGCGCTTACTGGGAAGGCCGGGCCACTATTGGCGGCAAGGTCTCAATAGCACGGACAAACATCACGTTGCTCGCAAACGCCATTAAGCTACAGTTAGGAGTGCCCCTAGGCCCAGAGGAACAAGAAGCGGAGAATGCCATCAACCAAGCCAGGGACATGGGTTAGGAGGGTCTAGAATGTCACAACAAATTACTAGGGAGACCATTGACACCATCACCAACACTATACAGCAGTTATTTCTCGCCGACCAGATACCGTGGGTTATAGGATATAGCGGCGGAAAGGATTCCACTGCGGCGTTGCAACTTGTGTGGAACGCAATATCGGCCCTGCCCAAAGAACAACGCCTACATAAAGACATTCATGTTATTAGCACTGATACGCTAGTAGAGCAACCAATTGTAGCGACATGGGTGAACGCATCTCTCACTCGCATGCGCGATGCCTCTGCAGATCAAGGGATGCCGATCATACCCCACAGACTCACCCCAAAGCTCCACCAGACCTATTGGGTCAACCTGATCGGGCGTGGGTACCCTGCCCCTAGAAAAACCTTTAGGTGGTGCACAAGCAGGCTAAAAATCGATCCCTCCAACAACTTCATCCTAGACATGGTGAGAAACAATGGGGAGACCATTCTAGTCCTTGGGACGAGAAAAGCTGAAAGTGCCAGCCGTGCTCAGAACATGAACAGGTATGAGCAAGAGCGAATCCGTGGGGTTCTGAGTCCAAACGGGAGCCTTGCCAACTCATGGGTCTTCACTCCTATAGAAAACTGGTCCAACGATGATGTATGGCTGTATCTCATGCAATACAGAAATCCCTGGGGCTGGTCTAACAAGGATCTGCTTTCCATGTATCGTGGCGCGTCTGCTGACAATGAGTGCCCTTTGGTGTTGGACACAGCCACCCCCAGCTGCGGAAACAGTCGTTTTGGTTGTTGGGTATGCACTTTAGTTAGTGCTGACAGATCCATGCAGGCGATGATCCAGAACGATGACGAAAAGGCATGGATGTTACCGCTACTAGAGTTCCGCAATGAAATTGGCCTCCTCGATAGTTATGGCAAGATCGATGATCGAGATCGGCGCGACTTTCGCCGAATGGATGGCTCAATCAAGCTTAAGGGCGGACGGTCCATACACGGACCATATACCAAACAGTGGCGCGAGTACTTTCTTCACCGATTGCTGATGGTGCAAAATCAATGCAGAGACCTAGGTGCCCCTGAACTCAAATTAATCAGCGATGAAGAGCTGCGAGAGATCAGGCGAATCTGGGTCCAAGACAAGCACTATTTCGACGACCGCTTGCCTGCGATATATGAGGATGTTACAGGGGGGCCATACCCTTATCGCACCGATATCAGCTCGGGGCCATTTGGAGCTGAGCAATGGGGGCTACTGGACGAACTATGCAAAGGCAACCCTTTGCATCTTGAGTTGGTGACCAGCGTCCTGAGCCTCCAACAGAAATTACGAGGCATGGCTGTGCGGAGGGGAATATACGATAGCCTCGAGAAAATTGTGCGGCGGTGCTACTTCACAGATGAGGATGATGCAGTAGCTTATGCGAAGCAGCGCCACGAGAACATGCAATTATCACAAACTGTAACGCGTGTCTCGTTGATGATAGCTGCCGCCTCTGAGGATGATGAAGAGGGGGGGTTAGAACAGGAATGATTATTCAGAGTATAAGGTTCCGCAATTTTGGAGCATACCTTGGAGAACAGGCCATTTTGCCTACCTTCAGCGAGAGTGGTCGATCTGCAATCACTCTAGTAGGTGGGCTTAACGGTGCCGGCAAGACGAGCCTCCTTGAAGCGGTCATGCTTGCTCTATACGGGGCCCGTAGTCCATCTGCCAGAGAGAGCGGAATCTCATATAGTCGCTATCTACGAAGTCTTGTAAACCGAGATACTCTTCCTTGTTCTCCTACCTGGGTTGAGATCACAATGGACATCGACAATGACGATACTATCGAGCAGCTAAGGGTGAGAAGAACTTGGAACTTGACGCCCGTGGATGCCTTAGACGAGCTTGAAGTATACCGCAGTGGTGAGATGGATAGGTTCTTGAGCAGCAATTGGAGCACCTACGTTGAGGAACTTATCCCTGTTGGGCTGGCAGGCCTGTTCTTCTTTGACGGTGAGAAGATCTCTGCGCTGGCTGGGAATGAAAACACCCCGGATCTAGTGAAACATTCTATACGCTCTCTTCTGGGCCTAGATTTGGTTGACCGAGCAATAGACGACCTGAGTACGGTGATAAGGCGAAACGCCAGTAAACTAGATGACTCCCAGGCCCGTGATACACTCAGCAAGCTACTGGATGAAAAACGTAGCATTCTGATCGGTCAGGACGCCTTGCGCCAATGCATTGCGCAGGTCAACGTGGAAATTGCTGTCTTGGAACGAAATCTCAGGGACAAAGAGCAACAATACATACAGAGTGGTGGCGACCTCCTCGGACAGCGCCAAGAACATGTTAAGGAGCTACACGCGTTGCGCGAGAAGACAATTGAAAAGCGAGCTTCATTGGTGGCAATAGCAGCGGGTGCTTTACCTCTATTACTCGTACGTGACCTTTTGGCGGGATGCTCTGATGCTGCGAAAGAGAATGCCCAAGTGCGCGAGGCTCAAGCCGCCCTGCCGCTGCTAACCGCTCGGAACAGGTTAGTCAGAGATTGCATTGTGCAAACCAATTCGCCAATTGCTGAAACGCTCACGAATTTACTGGATCAGCAGGAGCGGGAATTGAGGGACACAGCTAATAGATCCGGTGCCGCGTTTCTAGGACCAGTCGGCGAAGCACAATTAGTCCATGTGTTTGGTACTCTGGCAGATGAAATGGCCCAGGAAACAGCCACTACCATCGCCGCCTTGCACCATACTGAACGCTTGCACGACGAACTACAACGCCGCCTCAGCGCACAACTAAACGAAGACATTATCTCCGAACTTCTAGGTGAAATCGCCCGCATTACACAGGAGATTGCCGTTAAACAACAGTTACGGGATGCCTACGAAAGGGACATCTCGCAGATGAACATTAAGCTGGAGAAGGCGGACCGAGCGATTGAGCTGCAGGCAGGCCAGCTAGTTAACAGCAGTGACGCAAACAGGATAATCTCACACGCAGTCACAGCGAAGGAGACTCTCAGAACATTTCGCACCATGGCTACTTACCAAAAGGTGAGTCACCTAGCCCACTGCATTTTTGAGGCCTTTACTCTTCTCACTAGAAAAGAAGCTTTCGTTGCAAAGATAGAGATGAATCCAGACACGTTGTTCATCTCACTGTTTGATCCGCAGGGTAGAGAAGTCCCGAAGATGCGCCTTGCCAGCGGTGAAAAACAAATGCTTGCTATCTCTATTCTATGGGGTCTAGCTAAAGCGTCAGGTCGAAAACTACCGATCATTGTGGACACCCCGATGGGCAGGCTAGATTCCTCTCACCGCTTGAACTTTGTTTCAAAGTACCTGCCCAATGCCAGTCATCAGGTGATCGTTCTGTCGACCGATACTGAGATAGTCGGTCCCTACCTTGATGCGCTCAAACACGCCGTAGGAAAGTACTACCTCCTTAGCAATACAAGCGATGTTGGCACGACAATTACAGATGGATATTTTAAATTAACTGAGGTGACCTCGTATGATTGTTAAGCAGGTCAGACTCTCTCAACAAGCAAAAGAGCAACTTTCAAGGCTCAAGGGGAAAACCGGCATCAGCCACTGGAATGTGCTTTGTAGGTGGGCAATTTGCATGTCTCTAGCCGAGCCCACCCTGCCTCCTGACATCGACATCTCTACTGACAGCAATGTTGAGATAAGCTGGCACGTCTTCGCAGGCGAGTACCATGAGTTGTATGCTGCGTTAATGGTTCAGCGATGCAAGCGTGACGGCTTTGGCATCGAACCTGAAACTCTAGCCAAACAGTTCAAACTTCATTTGCATCGGGGCATTGCCTATGCTTCTGCGAGCTCCTTTATCAAATCTATTGACGATTTGACCGCCTTGGCGGTCAAATCTCACAGGGGGCAGTAGCATGACTGTGTACCTCGACTACGCCGCTACTGCACCTGTGTTGCCCGAGGCGTTAGATGTGATGATCAATATCTATCGTCACCACTACGGCAACGCGGGAAGCCGGTCTCATGTATATGGCCTGGCTGCCAACGAGGCGGTTGAAAAAGCGCGAAAGCAAGTCGCCGGGGTTCTTCAAGTTCAAAAGAACGACGTCTTATTTACTAGCGGAGCTACAGAGGCCAACAACCTGGCTATCCTTGGCCTAGCTCAGTGGGGGAAGAGCAATGGCAAAACACATATCATCTCTACCCAGATTGAGCATAAGGCGGTACTAGAACCTTTAAACCACTTGCAAGCCCAAGGATTTGATGTAGAGCTGATTGCGCCTAGGGATGATGGACGCATTAGAGCGGATGAAGTAATATCTCGTTTACGGAAAGACACTCTCCTCGTTAGCGTGATGCATGCCAACAACGAGACCGGAGCTATTCAGCCCATAGATGCTATTGGTGAAGCGATCAACGACACTACAGCCTTCTTCCATGTTGATGCCGCTCAGACATTTGGGAAACTAGTGGAGGAGCTTCAGAGAACCAAGTATGACCTACTTACAGTGAGCAGTCACAAGGTCTGCGGGCCACAGGGGGTAGGTGCACTGGTAACACGCCTCAGGAGCAACCGTCGTCCGCCTTTGGCGCCGCTCATGTTTGGCGGGGGCCAGGAAAGGGGCATCAGGCCTGGGACACTGCCGGTTGCGCTAATCGCCGGCTTTGGTATGGCGAGTGAATTGATGGGCTCTATTAATCAGGACTGGTATGCCCGCTGTAGCTTCATCCGCGAATCTGTGCTCTTACAACTCCAAGCCGTGGAGTACGCAGTTAATGGCTGTCTCTCTCACAATATGCCAAACTTCTTAAATGTACGCTTCCCCGGAGTTGACTCCGAGGCCCTGATGCTTGCCGTTAAGGATTCTCTAGCATTCTCGAATGCTTCAGCTTGCACTTCAAGTTCATATCACCCCAGCCACGTATTACTGGCCATGGGTTTGACGCCGGAGCAAACAGAAAGCTCGGTTCGGTTATCCTGGGCGCCTCACCTTAGCGAATTAGATCTGGGAGCGCTTGTTAGCGCTATTCAGCAGTTACAGTAAGACAACCTCCCCTGCGTATGATCGCGCAGGGGAGGTTGTTTAACGATTTGAGATAAACCCGACACTGAGCTTGCCTTCAAGTTTTTGCTCGTGTATCCAATTGCGTATATGGTCGTTAATGTCAAACAAGGTGGCTCGCCCCGAAGTGAGCTTCAACAGAAATGCCCGCGTTTGTTCATCTACCTTAAGCTTCTCGATTAGCTCCTGCCCCTTGGCTACACTATTAGCGAACTTGGCAACTTCGTTGCGTGACATTGGGAGCCCCTTACACCCCATGTCGACGGCGTCTCGGCACTCGCGAGCTAGAGCAGGGTTCTCGATAATGCCTGCTACCATCACCAAGCTCTGGGACAATGAGCCTGCATACTCTTTTGCTACCTTCACCCATTGCTGCGTGATGTCTGTGTTAAGCATTGCCGTAGCTTGTTCTAAGACCTTCACTTTATCTTGAGTTAGTTGCCCCACATGAACACAGTTTTCCCGCAGAGTGTAGAGGGCGCCCAGTAACGAGCTTTCGATATCGCTACGAATGCCAATGCCTGAAACCCACCCCAGCTGCCCGATAATCTCCACCATATCTACTGCGCGTGCTAGGTTCGCAATCTGGGTGTTAAGATTATTCATAGCACGAATGTAGCGGTCATACAGCTGATGATTATTCTGGGTCTCAGCATAAGTCTCTATGCTCTGGGTTGCTTGCTCCACAACGTCAAAAATCATGTCTGCCGCCCCCTTCCCATGCTTTCAATTCGCTCTTCCAAGTAGCTGATGCGCTCTTGCACAGTCTTCGCGTCTATAAGGGCATCTCCTTGAGGCTGTAGTGCCGCAAGTCGGCTTTGGGCAAGCTCATGTTGTTCAGTAGCCAACTTAGCCACTCTCTGAATAATGTCGAATACCTCTCTTAGCAAATTGCAGGGGTCGGTGGAGTAAAAGGCCAGGATTTTACGTCGGGATGTCTCGTTTAGCATGGTCTCTACCACGGAACAAAGTTGGGCGAACCTGTCACATTCTTCGCTCAATCGGGCTGCGTCAGCTTGCTTAACACCCTTATAAGCTACCTGGTTTGCATGAAGCATACTTAAAAAATCTGCCATGATTAGCCCGGCTCGGTCAAAGGTCTCTTTATCTAGTCTGTCACCGAGTACCCGCCTGAGGTCTGCAAGCACCTTTTTTGCCTGCGCGTGCTCGTCGGAGATTACCTCATCTATGCGTGTCGCTATGTCTTTCGCAAGCTCATAACTCACAGTCATGGTCTTGCTAGCGCTAATGGCACTTGATGCGGTTTGGGATAGAGCATCCTCTAGAGACCAATTCTTAGACTCTAACTCCGCGAACACTCTTAGTAGTTCACCAGTGTGGAACAAGCGGACATTGCCGCCACCGCCCGCTCCAGGCACTCCCATGTATGTGCGCTTAATGTCTTGAAGAAGCTCCTTGTTATCAGCAAGGTCTGTGTGTTTGCGCAACAGGAGTTGCGCGAGCTCTACCCACCGCCCGGAGGTTCGCTCTAACCCACTAGGTTTGTCGTTTTCATCGCTGAGCAGTAATTCCAGCACCTGAAGATGTGACTCCTTGCCATCAAGCTTTCCAAACAAGGCAAGACGATAGAGTTCTACTCCCATGGCCCATCGTGCCATAGGCCATTCCTGCCCCTTGCTGGTGAGCATACTCTTAACCAACATCGATTTCATGCCCTCTATCCACTCAGCCAGAACAAGCTGGTAGTAGCTCGCGGAACTGGACTCCCATTTGCCCCAGCCTTTGCGGAAGTCATACTCTAGTAATCCGCGCAAGATATCGAGGTATTGTGGCGCACGCTCAATTACCACCATGGCTCGCTCGGGACTGCCTTCTTGTTGTTGTCCTTGTATAAAGATAATTGAATCCATTCTCTTACGGAAGATATAAGCCGGCACTCCCTCCGCCTGCCAGTTTATGGCGCTGGCTAGAAAATGTCTTATCATGAGCCTGAAGTCTTGGGAGCCTTCTAGATGCTGGCTCTGTTGATACCACTTCTCCAGAGCCTTTTTGCGTCTTTCGTGGGCTCGTTGTTCAGGGCTAATTACTTGCGTGGCAGGTTTGGGTTCAGGACTGGTGTTATTCGTGGAAGTCTTAGTTGTCACTATTCCACCTGACTGCGAAATACCACCAACTGTGATATCGAGCAACCGTAGAAAACTTGCGGGTAGTCCACCTATATGTGTCGCGCCGCTGCCTGCTGTCTCGTACATATCCCCGGTGCCCCATAAACAGAAGAGAGTGCGAGCCCGCTCGCGGGTTTTATTGTCCAGCCCTGCCCTGTCAAGGTGAGTGCCATGTTCTGGAATACGCCAGTTAAGAGTAACACCACTGACTGTCGCTGGGAATCTTATTGGCACCCCATCCATTTGGTCGTTAATGAACGCGCTCATCTGATCCCGTAGTATCCGTAGCATTTCGCGCGGTGTCTTGCGAGATAGCAACCCATAGAGAGATAGTAGGCTCTTCTCAGTAAAGGGATAGAGGGTCATATGTTTGCCCGCAACTAACACCCCTTGCCAGGGTATGGGGGGTGTAAAATCGCCCACTGGCAAGTGATTCGGGTCTGCTCCGCGCCTGTGCCACACCTTAAATAGGTCTTGCGAGCTATAGATGGCATTTAGATAACGCGAGGCAAACTCTTTGAGGAAGGCTCCCTCCCCATATGCTGCTTCGTTAACGGTTATGATATGGGTCACCCTGTCAAGGAAGTTATCCCTGAACTGTGCGAAGTACCCGTCGGTGATACCCACAATCGCAGTTACTCGGCAGAGATCGGCATTAGTGCCTCCGTGTTCGGTCGCAAGGACTGTAATCAACTCAGAATCTACATTGCGGAACGACGTGAAGTCTTCGATAAAAATAGTGAGATTCTTTCCCTCCTTTTTTAACTCGCGACGGAGCTCGGCAAAGACCTCCCTGGTATCGCCCTGAACGATGTTTGCACATCGGTTGAGAACAGCCGACACAAAGGTGTTTAGATACTGAGTCAACTGCTCACGTTCTTCTTCATCGCGGAGGTTCGCAATGTAGCGCGCGGCCTCCTTTGAGCCATTGGTTTGCACCTCTCTGATGAGAGAGCGCTCAAATAGAAAGTCTTCAGGGGTGAACCCTGCCTCGCCAGTCACCACTTTACCTGCTGCACGAGCAATCTGAGCATAGAACCTGGTAATTGGGCCCTGTTCACACATCAACTGCTCTCTAACTCTGCTGTCACTCAATAAAGCGGCAATGTCTCGGCGTTGCGGTGCAGTATAAGTGTCCTTTTCTTGGTCGTTACGCACCTGGTCTATGAAGTTGGAATGAATGGTGGACATAAACAGACCTTCGTCTTGCGAATCCGCACTTTCGACAAACGCACGCAGTCGGGCCTCCAGGTCCGTGTTTTTTATTACGCCCTCGTCCAACAACTGGCTGATGGCCCCTCGGAAGGTATTACCAAGGCGACGCACAAAGAGAACACGATCCCCCTGCCTCTCAGCCGCACCGCTACTGACAAAACGAGCACGCAACCAACGTATGAGATGGGACTTCCCCGCTCCATTAGAGCCGAGCACCATTACTAAACGGTGCTGATTGTCCTCATTTTCGACTAGCCCTCGATATACTTGTTCCTCCCCCCATGACTCTAGGGGAGCATCCGTACGCCCACCCTTGTGTACTGCGAGATTGGAGAAAGGTACATGGGTGGCAAGGAATTCGGCCTCATCGCTGGCCATGACGTCAATTTTGATTACGTCGCTCTCCAGTCGTCTCAGAGCCCTATGCCAATCCATGGTCATCGCCTCGCACTACAACGTGGGTAAAGCTGTTAATCCGATGCACTTCTATGTAGTGCAAAGACCACCTCTCGGCGTCAAGTTCGTTCTTGATCTCCAACACTCCTTGCTGCGCCAACAAACGCAACCCATTGGACACCCCTAGGCCGAGGATGCGTTCATGACGACTGGCACGACTCTCTGGGCACAACGCTTCAAGTTTATCAACAAACACTGCGGCTGGTAGCTCTGTGCCTCGCGGGTAGCTATCTGCAGTATGCAATACATCTCTTATGCGTACAGCCAGGTTAGGAATAAACGTAGTTGCGTGCAAATAGCCAAGGCCAAGAAATGATGCCCACCAGCGCCATCCCAAGACGTTCTCTTCGTTAAAAGTAAACTTCTCATTAGAAATAAGGTTGGCTAGATGCTCCCAGTTGTCTGCAGCTAGGATCTCCTCATTCAGGGCGAGGACCTCCTGAGACATTTGATAGAAACTGCTTTCCGGACGGTTAAATACTATCCCGCTTACCGTGCGCCGAAGGGACGCATAGTCGGCGAACTTGGCTGGCTCGAGGCATAGAGTGACAACCCCGTCCATCTCATGCAGAAAGCCAAGCTCCCGCACGGCGTCAAAAAGAATGTTATAGGCACTTGAGGGCGATTCAGCGGAAAGCGTCATCATCTTAGCGAGCTGGGGCCGCGCCACAGGACCACCAGCCAATGTTCGCAGCATGGCCATGACCCGCTCTGGAGTTGGTTCTGGCTTCAGTTTATTGTCTGGATATCTTTCAAACATGCACTTTGCCCCCTGTCACATCACGTATGTCTTTAATATAACCTTCAATAAGGTCACGAACTGCTCTATTTTCTCCCTCAATAGACAGACTGTCATCACCATAAAAAACTACGGGAATACCCCTTTTTCGCAGCGGCCAGATTTTTTCGAACAGCTTCTGCGCTTGCTTTCCTCCGGATGACAGATCGCAGAACAGGCCGTTTTGCAGCAGGGACGGATGGTACTTTAGGACTGTATGGAATTCATCCATACTGAGTGTCAGACCCCGGAAGTGCCTTACATGGTCGGCAGTAACCTCTGTGGTCAATATCCAGGTGTAAATGCCATAGCTGTTGACAACTGCGGCTAGGCTGGCTGCTTCTCTGTTTACTGATGAGTCCCGTCCTGGGTTAATCCAGAGGTCGCGATAAGCTCCCATCAGCTGGTGCAACCTATTCTCCTGTGGTGTCAACAACTGGACTACAGGAACAATTTGCTGTATTCTCATCCACCCCTGAGGTACACGTGGTTCATTATGCTCAGGGCAACCCCCGCATATGGGCTCTGCACGAGTGAACACATCCGCAAGATGGATAGACCAGCATTCCCTATTTTCTCTGCAAATAAGCTTTAGCATGGAATGAAAACCTCGCATCACATCCTTCAGTTCATTATCTCGTAAGGGTTCAAGCTCTTCCCTCATTGTTTTCTCTTTCTTTAGGGAGTCAAGCCTAAGGATTCTAACTCGAATGAGGTAACACTGCGCCCGGGCCTCGTAAATGATTTCTAGAAGGTCAATGTACCCGAACCTATAGAGCAGTAGAACGACGTTTAGGTTCCATTGAACGTTCCGCCGGCCCGCTCTCTCCTGCTCGTCCTCATCAAGATATTGCGGGGGCACAGAAGTGTTTAGCCACGCTTCATCACCTTCATACAGTGCGCTGGCATGCTCGCTCATGCTAACCCAGCGCCCCACCAGTTTATCTACCGTAATGACACGCTTGTTGATAAGCGAGTAGGCAGCATCACGATCTCCGTGTCGGTCTGTGAAAATACAGAGCACACTGAGAGAGGACAAACCATCTCTGCCCCCACGCCCAACCTCTTGATAATACCTGTTGAGACTTTCGGGCATACAGGCATGTAGCACAGTGCGCACGTCTGGCTTGTCCACGCCCATGCCGAAGGCAGAAGTGGCTATGATTAGATCGTACTCATCGCGATTCCATCTTTGTATGATCTTGTCCCGCTCGGAATCGTTGGTCTCTCCGGTGAATACCGCGATATTTTTGTAGCCAAGGATGCGTAGAATTGATGTCCATCGGTTAGCGTCGTCAGGGCTAAGTACGTATAGAATCATGGGGCGAGGCAGTAGAGAACAAAGCGCCTTCACATACTCGGTCTTTTGCTCAAGGTTGGGGCAACGCAGTAACGAGTACCGTGGTTCGGACCTAAGTGCATCGCATCTCACTTCCACAAACGAATCTGTCTCGGCGTACAACTCCTTGAGCACTCTTACAGTATCTTCGGAGAGGGTTGCCGATAGGAGATGGGTTCGCAGCTCGCCACCACCCTTGGCGAGCAAGTTTCGTCTGAATACTGCTAGAAACTGAAAATCTGGCCGGAACAGTGCCCCCCAGTCGGTGACCATGTGAGCCTCATCAACAACCAAGTTGCGCAGTGTCCGCTTCTCTGCGGCTGCTTCCAATGCTCCCTTCAGGTGGGCATTTCGCAACACTGCTTCAGGCGATGTAAACAGAATACGCAGCGACCCAGCAGCAATATGTTGAGTTATCTCGTCCATTTTAGCTCTTCCGCTGCTGCCGTGATAGCAGGCGATTTGCTCGCGCTGTAGTTTGGGCATGAGTACTTCAAGCGCCGCTCGGTACTGGTCGAGGGCTAAAGAGATTGTCGGCACGATAACAAGGGTAAGCGCTTCGCTATGGGCGGCGAGCATTTGTGTTAACAGGCTCTTGCCACCGCCGGTTGGCAGCGATAATAGTAGCGTGTAAGATGGCGGCAGAGTCAGAGCCGTGTGCACTCCTAGCTTTTGCTCAAAAGAACGGTAGGTAGGGAAGGAAGTAGCTGTGTGAAGGTACCCATCCCCTGACGAGGTCATGGGCGCTAGCCCTGCTGACGTTTTGGCAAAGACACCCGTGACCATGTCGGAATTAGGCACCCAATGGGGCAGAGACGTATGGGCCCTGACTTGTAGGTCTGGAGACAGGTAGAGCTGATGATGTCGACCGTCCTTCCCCGTGACAAGGCGCCCTATCTCATCGGACACAGGGATGGCGCCCACGAAACGCACAAAGTCCCGCAGTGACGCCATCAAGTCCATAGCTGATGCTTCACCGCGGTCGTATTGGCCGAACCGTATAACTAGCCTTAGAGCGCATCGGCTGTCAAATGCCTCACCAGCATCTTGTTCGCGCACTGAATCCTTGACCAAACCCCTGAGCTTATTGATCGCAGGGTCAGGCGCTAAGTCTCTCCGTAGCACCTGTGCTACTAGGTTAATGCTATCCATCTAAATCCACCTTGTTTAGCTTGATATACGCTGCAGAGTCTACGAAAAGGCTTGCCTTACTCAGACAATCGAGGAGGGAGCAGTAAGTGTTGCGGAGCAAAGAGTTATCTTCATGATCTGTGCCAAAGTACAAACACGATGCTTCATGAGCATCTACTATGCGCTGGGCCTGTTGCAGGGCCGTTTTAAGGTCCGCGTCCGCTTTTAGCTCGGCCCGGGCCTGCCTTTTACACGCCTTGTGCGCTTGAGCTAGGATAGCTTCCCAGGTTCGCCGGGGGAACACTTTGGTAAACTTTAGAATAGGGCTCTCAGCCTGGGGCGTAGCGCTCCGCTTGCCCAAGTGAACAGCTTTCTTGATGTCGATGTGCCTATTGAGTAACACCTCACGCACCATAGTTGCGTTGACCATCTGGGATTGTTGATCGATGGGGTAGACTGTGAATATTTGATCCATCGGCAGATAGGCGCGGAACTGAGACAGGAGCTGCAAGCTCACTCCTGCCTCAAGCAATACCGAAATCTGTGGCTCGACGTTCCAAACAATTACTATGCCCTCAAAATCAAAGCTCGCAGGCAGACTTAGGGCACAACTCCGCCCTCTGCCGCATGATAGAGCATTGTCTACTACAGTGTCAAAGATTGGGTCACCGGGCGCAAAGAAGAGAATGTCTTCTCTCTTAATCGCCAACGCTCGGCAAAACGTACCGGTTATCTTGCGCTCAGAGCGCCTGCGTGGCAGGAGAATCTCCTGGTAATCAGCCCACTTCGGGGGCAAAAGCGTTGCGTTTACAGCCGCCTTATCGCTAAACTTGTCCGCAGAGAAAGAAACAAGGTCTTCAGCAGGGTAGAAATCGGGAATGAGTCCGGCTTGGTCCGCCCAACTAAGCATGGCCCTTCTGAATACTTCGTCCTCCTTGCCCTGGTAAGCGTCAAGCATCCGCTCAATCGTCCGTGTGAGGGGACGATAAAGCATGGCTGCAGCGTCGTAAAGCTGCTCGTCCTCCACTGCATTACGCATTTCATGCATGAGTTGGATTATATCTTCATTGGCGTAATCGAGGCCGCGCAGTATATCTTCTTGCAGAGCCTTGTCAATTTTCGCACTTACTTCGCCAGTTATAATCTCAAGCCCGCTCAGCGACTGGGTGAAAATGCTCATGCCCTCATGCCAAAGTCTAAAGAGCTTTTCTTCGAATGTATCCTTTGCATACACAACCACTGATGTTACCGGCTGATCAACTGGTCTGCCTAATCGGTCCAGTCGCCCGATTCTTTGCTCGAGGGCATTTGGCGTCCAGGGGAGATCCAGATGGACGACAATGCGTGCAAATTGGAAGTTGCGTCCCTCTCCACCTGTTTCGTCACAGAGCATGATGCGACAGCCTGCTCTGCTCTGAAAATCATCTGCACTTAGCTGAAGGGCTTCTCGCTCCATATTTCGCGCAAACATGGCAACAGCGCTTTCCCCTAACCTCAAACGCAGGGCGTCAGCCAGGCGGTTCAGCGTCTCGGGGAAGGCACTAAAAATAACCGCTTTCGCTGGCTCCCCATTGCTAAGGATTTCTTGTTCGAGAAAATCGACCACGCGCAGCAATCGTCCATTGATCCGGTCTGGGTTCTCGTCGAGATACCACTGTAAGCGAGACATCTCGCGCTCAGCCGCCCGGACCCACTGTTCAACGGCAGCTGTGAGCTCGCTGTCATTAGCTTTAACACGACGAAGTTCACGTTTAAGAGCCCACGGCGAGCTAAAGGCCGCGGAGATTACGGGCTTGATTGTGTCACGCAATACCACTGGTTCGGAGGGGTCAAGAGAACTTAACCAACGAAAGATCTGCTCAAGAGCACTGGACTCGTCGTATCCTGCTGCATCTGTACCAGGGGTGTAAGCTAGTTCTACAAGGTGACGTGCCGGCATCTTCTCTCGAAGCATTTGCCTGCGGTTCCTTACTACCCTGCGCTCCAGGCGGTAATGCTCACAAACATAGGCCGTAGCTTGCCGGGCTAACATTTGCCCCTGTTCTGTTTCGTCTATATTGCTGACTAGTTCCATGAGCGTGGCATCCTTTAGCTCCTTGGCTATCGTAGCAAGCCTCTTCCTCACAGAGGCATGATAGGACTCGAACTCATCAATCTCGCCAAGGACACCATAAATTCTCTGCTGTATACGACTCTGCTTGTCTACCATGTCACTAAAGGTCTCCATGGACATATTGCCATATAGGTCATGGTTTAGCAGCACGAGCAGCTTCAGAAACTCTTGTTTTCTGTCCTGTATTGGGGTGGCGCTAAGCAAAAGAACATGCTCTGTTTCTCTGCTCATGCGTGCTATTGCCTCGTAGTCTTCTGACCTTGCTAGCAGACGATGAGTTTCGTCTACTATGAGAATGTCTGGGGGAGCGGCGGTCCGGTCATGGTACTTTTGGAGGTTGGATAGCGGTACGATGACGTGGTTCGCACTAGTGCGGTTACCGTTAAAGATATAAGCGTTAATCCTAAACTTAAACAGTAACTCGCCGCTCCATTGGTCAACCAAAGAGTCAGGTATCACATAACAAACTTTTAGCCGCGAGTCTTTCTCTGCGAGAATCTTTACTATAGAGCAAGCTTCTATGGTCTTACCAAGCCCAACTTCATCGGCCAACATATAGCGGACGGGGGAGCTTTCTAGACAGCGAACAATAGTGACGATCTGATGGGGCAGAAGAAAAACTCTGCACCCCGCGAGCACTTTGAACCCAAAAACGGCATTGTTCAAGGCGTGCATAGTATTACTTACCACCAGTCGGTTTAGGTACCAGGAGGGCTGATGAAACTCGTAGTTAGCTAGCTGCATTAAGGGATTAAAGTCCATTTGGGTGAAGTCGAGAGCTATCTCGTTCTCCATGGCATCTTCTATCGCGCCATCACTGGTGCGAATGTAGTATTTGTAGAAGGGCTCTTCGTCTGACGTTTTGGTATCTACTGCCAAAACCCTGGCTGAGTTGCTTTGCCACTGGGCGGCAGTCCCTGGTGGCGCTGGGCAGCGCTCTAACGTCTTTAGATCAAACTTGGTCCTCTCCAGGGCAAAGTCGTAAAAACGCTTGGATTTGTTCAGGTCATGAAACCTAACTTCGGCTGTCTGTGCGAACTCATTGACTGACTTGATGCACCCCAACACAAAGTATCTAGGCGAGATAAGGTCCTCTTGGTCCTTAATGACAGGGCAGCGTACGTACATGCCTGGTTTCACATTTTCACTCCTATCCCGCGCCTGGAGCAGTATAAGGCTTTAGGCATACGTCCTTATGGGGACAGTAATGACACCACTCTCCGGAGTTCGCAGAAATATCTTCATGATTGAGATACGCCGTCATAGCCTGTTGCAGTGGCTCTTGCACCAGCTGTTGCACTTTGTAAACCGACACCTTGGCCTTGCCATTATCCATGTCCACTAGGCCACGGCAGTATCTGTCGGGATGTCTCCATTCGGTTGCATCCAGAATATATACTGCCTTCTTATAGAGCAAGCGCACTTCCATATGGGATGCGTTGAATCTCTTAAACTTCATGCCGTCCTGTAACTGGTGGATGATATAGTTCTCCGCCTGCGAGATAAGGTCATAGCTATCGTTGAAGTTTCGCAGGTATGGGAAGTAACTCGCTATGGTTCGATTCACCTTCTCAAGTTCGCCCCGCAAAGCCTTGCAAGCTGCGTGGTAGGGCTTTTCAGCTACCTTAGCCCATCCCCATCGAACAAGAAGGTTCACATAGAAGGCGCTCATGGAAAACTTGTCGCTAAGGGTGGGGTGTCTTTCCAAGACATAATCCAGGAAATAGCGATATGGGCAGAGACAAAAGGCCATGGCCTGGGGGCGTACTGAACGAAAAGCTGCCGATGGCGTAGGTGATGGGAGGGCTTTAAGAAGTGTGATCCCTTTGGGCGATGCCTTGAAAGGGCTTGGACGAATGTTAATGCCCAAGCACTGTAGCACAAAATACGGTTGTGTTGACTCCCTGCCTTCATTCTTGACATAGCTAAGCCGCACATCACAGTCGTTATAGCAGAGTCCGTAAAACAGAGCATACCTCAGGAACTGAGAGTATTCGCCTAACGCGGTGTGATAAACCTGAAACACCATATCGACTGGGAAATATGCCTCACTTATGAATCGATCGGTGAGCGGCCAGGGCAAAAGGTCATCTGTGGTTTTGTTCATATCTTTATCGGAGAGGCCCGCAAAATGATAGACAATCTGGGCCTGGTGTTGGGCCCTACTTCTTAGGATATCGCCATCAATTTGCTCAAAGTTGCGGACTATCCAGCGCTCAGATTCCCGTTCTTGTTGGCGCAGGTAGAAGTAGATCCCTGCTCGCAGATCGTCCACCGTGCTACGGACATCGGCCTCATACCTTACTGAATCCAAGCGATCAAGTAGCTCTCTGATAAGAGTGGCCTCTTCTTCTTGTGCAAGTGATGTTAACCCCTGTTCTACAAACTCCTCAAGCCGTTCGAAGTGCTGCTGAAGCAAGATGTACTCCCCAGCCTCGCCCACAGGTCTAAAGAGTGAAACAGCTAGCGAGTTCAGCTCCGTGACAGCAGTTAAGAGCATTTCCAAGTCTTTGAGACTAAGCAGCTCCTCGTCATAAATCGATAGTCTTCTGAGATCCATTTGGCTCGGATAGGTGTGCTCCCCATATACCTTCTTGTATCGATCCATATAGAGGACCATACGCTCGGTAAAAGCTGAGAAAGTCTCTATGTCCTCATAGCAGAGATGGGCGACATGGTGTATGCGCAGAAGTTGCTCGCCATTCCCTGTCCGCAGCAATCCCGCCCCTAGGCACTCCGACAAGCTTCTCTTGTCTAAAACCAGCTGTTGGCTCTGAGAGTTCCACATTTTGTATAGGGCTACAAAAAATTGCCCTACCGGGTAGGCGAGCAGGTGTCTATCCCCTGCATATTCGGGATGACAAACCCGCAATATCTCGTGAACAGCACGACTGGCGGAATAGACCTGCTCACTCATTATAGCGAGAGGGTTAAAATCGTCGATCTTTTGCGCTTCCAGGAAGAAGTCCGACACATAGTTCGCAAACTCTGTGGTGTTATCGAACTCTACAAACAGTGGGCCGGCATCACTTGTGCCTAGTTGATGCAAGGCAGGCCTACTGGATAAACGGCCCTCAAAGAGATCAGCCATGGCAACCGCCAAATCATGACTCCTGCGGTTTACACCAGGGGTGTAATGGGTAACGCATGAATCTGCTATGGGAACCACCCCAAAAGGGCGGTAGACACGTTGCCAGGTGGAATATATCGCGGAATGTCGGGCCTGGTAGTTAAACATGAAAATAATCTCCACGCCTAGCTCATCCATGCGCTGTACTAGGCGCAGTTGAAGCGGGGTGAACTGGTGTATCCCGTGGATGACCACCCTCCTGGGGCAGTGCTCAAACATCACCCTAAGATTATCGTACAGCTGCTCGGACTCGGCTATCACCAGTTTTGCCTCAGTAACGGATTTCTGAGCTTGCCGGTTGTGTGCTTGGTTCAACCATCCCTTGAGTAGCTTTAGTCTGGCTTCCCTCTCGTGTTCAGAGGTTACAGCGAAAGCCAGCCGAAGGGACTCCGAGTCATTTATTTCCCTCAGGGCAAAGGCCTCAGCCGCTGGTCCGCCAGTAGCTTGGTGAAGCAAGTCGATGAAATAGCTCTGTTCAGTGACAACGTCACCTTTAAGAAGTTTAGATGGATCTATCCCTAGCTCGACAAATAGGCGGATTGCTTGTAAGACGTCCCGCTTACTATGCCGAAATGAGTTGTAGGTGTTATGATCAATGTCCCCATTGCGGAGAGCATCAGAAAACATTTCAGTAAGAGCGCCATACTGACGGAGCTGGCGGTGGATGTCGCCAAACCAGTCACTGTAAGCATGCTGAATGAGATTGTCTATGGGACATATCAGCGCCATCAAGTCCTTGCCGTACATGTCACGGATGGTGTTAGCTAGAGTCTGAGCCCCACATAGATGGGGGAGAGATTTTATCTCTGACCAGAAGTCACACTTATCTAGCTTGTAAGGATCAGTGTAAGTGTAGATTTTAAAGGACATGGGCGCCACCTCCAGCTAACAAGGCCTGCCAGGACTCCTTAACCCTGCTATTGTTGATGTGAACATAAGAGAAGGCCCTGATGCTTCGGGTCATTGCTACATACAGATTTCGGGCTTCCTCACGGACACGCTGTTCTATCTCTGCGTTCTCGCTGTAGTTAGTTGTTCCTAATACCCGACGACTGTCCGCATTACTGATCCTATAGCCCACCTTGCCGTCAACAAAAGTAACGTCAATTTGATCGTCTTTCAGTTTGTCTATCGGGAAGTCGGCATAGGGCACAATAACAAACCCATACTCCAGGCCTTTGGCCTTGTGTACGGTAACACACTTGATTCCAACATCAGAAGACTTAATGTCAGGCCAGCGACAATCTACGTCCATACGTGTCACCACACACATCTGCAAGTACTCTGCAAGAGAGTGAAGGGTAAGATTGTCGACATTTAGAGCTCCAATTATCCGCTCGAACACAAGGTCTATATTCAGGCGGTAGAAGTGCTGGAGCCTTTCTTCTGAGGAGTAGCGCTCCCATGGGCGAAGCAGCTGATATAACTCTCTGAGCACCTGTAACACGGGTTCGGTACGAAACCGCCTCAACAACTCACTCCATGTTAAGTTCGTTGCATCCGCTCCAGCAATCTGAGCAAGCGCATTATTGATGTTGTTTACCAAGTATTTCAGTTGTCTATCTCTTGGAGACCCGGGTTGGCGGGAGTATCGCAGGTCATACATGACTTTTTTGCCAATAGGAACCTTAAAAAGATTTGAGGCAAGCAGAGCATAAAGATATTTTGGATGCTGGTTGTTTAAAAGCGCTTGGACCAATACCAACAGGTCAAGGGTAGGTGGAGACTTAAATAAATCGCCACCCTGATGGGTTTCGATGGGAGGGAGCTTCTCCTCGAGTCCGCGCATGCGCACCTCTTCTGCTTGCCAATTCTCTCTGACAAGAATAGCAATTGTTCTCTCTTCAGGTGACAGATTTACCCCGGCCTTAATAAGGGACTCAATCTCGCTACGGTAATGTCGCACCTCGTCAAACACCACCTGCAAACGGGCATCTCTTGAAGGAGCACTTAGGCGACGGTAGAATTCTCCTTCTGACTTGTTGCTGCTAAGTTGTAGCCTGCTCGAGAGCTCTTTTTCGCCCTGCTCGTAACGCAAAAGACCATTCTGACTCCACAAGACGAAAGAGCGGGAGAAAGCTTGTAGCAGCCGGACGTCTGTACGGTAGTTTTGGTTTAACCCAGAGAGGAACCATTTTTCCCTTTCACGTTCATGGCTAAGCAAGGAGAAGGCCTGTTCATCAGCCCCGCGGAAACGGAAAATACATTGCTTGATGTCTCCCACAACAAAAAGTCTGGAGCCCAGGCACTCGGCTATTTTTGTCAAAGCCGCAATTTGAACGTCATCTGTATCCTGAAACTCGTCCACGAACAAATAGTGCGGGAAAATCCCTTTAAGGGCAGCAAGTTGCTGTGAACCCTTTGCCACTGCTTCTCTTAAGGTGGACATCAACAGAGATAGATGGACTGTGTTGTTTTCACTCAGCTTTTTGTTCATTTCTTGTTCAGTGCGCGGGATTATCTCTGAGACTACGTTGTGGAACCCTTCGTTATCGGCTCCTAATAGAGGTGTGCCAAAATTCTCTCGATCCAGGGATGCTACATCCACATTGCGATTGTTCAGCTTCTCTAGTAGCTCCAGGAGTAGCTTCTTGAGCTCGTACACGGCAAGCCCTAATCTGGACATCAAATCAAGGGGATTCTTCTCTTCGAGATACTGCTCAAGGAGTTGTTCGAGGGTCTCTCTACGGACAGTCATACCTGACGTGATTCTTACCTCGTTCCCCAGGCCTACGACTGTGCAGATCTGCTCGATAATTGCCCGTGCATACGAATCGATAGTGCTTATCTGCATACCGTCCACATAGCCTGTCATCTCTAAGAAACCGGGCTGTCCTGTTAGCAGGTAGTAATCCTGAAAACATCTCTTTAATTTCTTGTTCATGTTTTCTGTTGCTTCGTTTGTAAACGTGATCATGACAATCCGTTGTAACAGAGCCCTGGAGAAGACCGCATCTGTATAGCAAAGATAGATAATGCGAGAGATCATGACGTGAGTTTTGCCGGTGCCGGCCCCAGCGCGCACTAGCACGTTCTTGTCTGTGGGAGCGTGTTCAATGAGGAACTGGTCATAGTTGAAGGTAGAATTGGACTGTATATGTTTGAGCGTCTCTGAGTATGATGCTGCACCTTCTCCATCTATGATCGAGAACGAGTTCACACTTCCTGCAGGAGTAGGGCACAAAACTGCTTCAAAGTTAAAGCACGAAAAACTATCCCCGCCAACCCACCGTAACTGAGCGACATTCTTGCCCTCTGAATGCTTAAGCCTTTTGTTCTCCCATTGCAGACCCTTATCTACTAGCATTTGCGATAAGGCGTGTCCTGCATAGCCTAGCAAGTCCTTGTGCGGAGTTAATAGCCATACCTTGGTTCCCTGGGAATAGAGCCTTAACAAGGTATCAATAACATCGAGGGACTTCTGTTCATTATCGGGGAGATAGCTCAATTGTGAGTATAAGGGCACTAACCACGAGGAGTGGCGCACAGCTAAATCCCCTGTACCAATTCCGCCAGGTAGTGTCTCCCTAGCAGGAGGCTTATATTGTGGTTCGAAAAGGCTGCGAACCTGATCCTCCAGGCTAACGCCAAAATGGTCCCTATGCCATACACGAGTTAGGGTGACTGCTGCGTCGAGTTTGACCTTGAACGCCTGAGGAGAAACCATGTCCTCTTGTACAAATGTGAAGTTCTCTTCCGAGACAACCTGCATGCCCTTTGCGAAAAATTCAGCACGAGTGATACAGGGATAGGCAACCATTTCAAACACTAGTGGGCGCTTGCCTAGTTCTCTGTAGATATGTTGTTCGAGTAGGTGCCTATAACCCCGGGCCTGCCGCCTTGGCGCGACGACATAATCACCATTATCGGTATGTATGCGTATGCGGTGTCCATCTATCACCTCATCAACAGTGGACGCTTGCCAGCCCTTCACCTCTACGATAACAATGCCCATGCCTGGCAGCAAAATGCAGACGTCAAATTCTCGACCACCCAATGGGCGGTTGTGGTAGACGGTATATGTCTCATTGAGGTACTCCCTCGTTGCTGATATGAATCTTCTCTCGCCTTCACTGCAATCGGTCACTGCGTCGACTACTCTAGCCACTAGCTAACCCCCTGTCCAACACTCAACATTGCACAATTCGACAGACTAATGGTAATTTCTACAGACCAACTGGGTAATCCTCTATAATGTACGTACCAACGTGGCAAGACCAAAGAGCCGCTGCAAAATATCTGAAGTACGGGCATATCAAGTAAAGCCAAGCGGTCCTTTGCCGAGGATGAACTTAGCCCGGCGGACGGGCGAAACATTCACAGCGCTGATGGTGTTGCTCACCTTCTCTCTTATTAGTTTGAGCAAAATCAGCACGCCGCCAAAGACAATGCGACTTAAAGGCCTTGATGATCACCGCCCGCATCCTCTAGGTTGCGCAACTGCACAGACATGTTGCCTGCCGAAAGCTCGAGACGTTCGCGCAGCTCGGCAAACGGCACCGCGGGGTGCGCGCTACTGGCAAGATGGATCATCACGGCTAGACGCGCTTGTACGTGCACTACTTTGTCGAGCGCGAAGTCAAAACTCTGCTGTTCTGTCATATTTTATTGCGGGTCCGGTCCCCCACATACAACCCCATAAGATTCAGACCGAAGGTAGTTGTTACCTCTAACGCCGAGTGAATTGTCTGTGTGCCAAAGAACACCAACAGGCCGGCACCGAACAGCCACGCGCCGGCGTAGAGCATGTCCCTGAGACAGAACACGCTTAAGAAGACCAAGAACAGCAACCCCAGCACCATGGACATGGCTGGGGCTTAGGGGACCTTTATAAGAGCAGGGACAGGGTAAAACCACAAAAGGCCGCAGGCCGCTGTCTCGGCATGACGCACGCCTTACCTCTCCGCAAAAGCCACAATATCCTTGATGCGCTCCGCAACCAAAACCTGCACTTCCCGCGCGTAGAAGTTAGTGTCGTATTCTACGCCATTAAATGTGCGCTTCTGGACTGCGATACCTAGGTCGTTGCCTTTGGGGGTGGGCCTGCGCATATTTTTACCTAGGGCATCGGTGAGGACTTCTAGGTAGCCCTGTGACAGGAGCCATTCGTTAATTTTGGCTGAGGTTAATTTCTTTTGGCCGTGGCTCAGCAGGTAGACATTTACTCTGTCTGCCAATACGCTAATGGTGACCGCTTCATCTGAGATTTCAATGGCTGTGGGCGGGGTAATTGGCGTTGGCTCCTGCGAAGGTGTCGCCGTGGCTTCGGGGCTGATGTTTTGGCTGGCCCAGATTACTTCTAAGAATCTTTGCCCGTAGCGCTCTAGTTTTACCCGCCCTACGCCGGATACTTTAAGCAGTTCTTCGTTTGTCGCAGGCAACTGGGCACACATGTCGAGCAGTGTGGTGTCTGGGAAGATGACGTAGGCTGGGACTTTCTGCTCGTTGGCGATTGATAGCCGCAGCTCCTTTAGGGTAGCAAGTAGCTTAGGGTTCGTGGGCTTGGGGGCGGAGTGTTTTTGCTTGACTGCAGCTAGCTCTGGTGCCTTGGGCTGCTTCATTTCTACTTTTGCACCTTGCTTGAGGATTTCGGCCGCCGATTGGCCTAGTTTAAGGAGCGGGTACTCGTCGGTGCTGATGGTCAAATGTTCATTTAGAACCAAGTGATTGATGATATCTCTGACCTTCCTCTCAGGCAACTGGCAGATGCCGTAGGTTGAAAGCTTGTCTAGCCCGAGGCGGAGGAGCTTCTCTTTTTCGCTGCCGCGCAGGATGTCAATTATCATCTGCACCCCATAGCGCTCGCGGGCCCTGTACACGCACGAAATCACTTTTTGCGCCTCTATGGTTATGTCTACTTCCTCAAAGTGGCTGTCGCAATTACTGCAGTGGCCGCAGAAGTTCGCCGGCCTCTCCCCGAAATACTTGAGCACATAGCTCCGCAGGCAATCATTGGTGTGGCAGAAAAAGGTCATTTCTTTGAGCCTTTGGCGGTCGCGGGCTCTTAACTGCTCATCTATAGCTCCGTCGCTATGTTCAAGGTCTTTGCCGCTCTCGATGAGGAACATATTGGTGCGCACATCTTGCCCGCTGTAGAGCAGTAAGCATTCCGCCGGGGCACCGGAGCGGCCCGCGCGGCCTACCTCCTGATAGTAGCTCTCGATGTTCTTCGGCATATTGTGATGAACAACGAAGGATACGTTAGATTTATCTATGCCCATGCCGAAGGCATTGGTGGCCACCATAATATGCACTTTGTCGTAAAGAAAGTCGTCCTGGTTGATATGGCGCTCCTTGTCGGAGAGGCCGGCGTGGTAGCGTGCGGCGCTGTAGTCCTTTTCTTTTAGCTTTGCGCACACTTCCTCAACGGCATTTCTGGTGGAGCAGTAGACTATACCGGACCTGTCTTTCTTGTCGGACAAAAATTCCATGAGTGCCGCGAGCTTGTCTTTTCGCTTTTGCACCTCAAAGTAGAGATTCTTTCTATCAAAGCCTGTGACGAGAACCGTGGGCTGCACTAGCTTCAGCTGAGTCTCGATGTCTAAGCGCACTTCGGGGGTGGCAGTGGCGGTAAAGGCCGAGATGACAGGGCGCTTGGGCAGAAGCGCCACGAAACTGGAGATTTCTCGGTAACTCGGGCGAAAGTCCTGCCCCCACTGCGAGATACAGTGCGCTTCATCTACGGCAATATGCGAAATATCGGCTGTACAGGCGAAAGCAAGAAAGTCGGCCGTCCTGAGGCGCTCGGGGGCCAGGTAGATAATCTTGTAGCTACCCTTACGAGCATTATTAACCGTGGCATAGATCTCTGCCTCGGTTAGGGAGCTGTTGACATACGCCGCGCTAACACCTGCCTGCGCAAGGGCATTTACTTGGTCCTTCATCAGAGAAATTAAGGGCGATATGACAAGGGTAATGCCGGCAAACATAAGGGCCGGCACCTGAAAGCACAAGGACTTACCCGAACCGGTGGGCATAATGCCTAGGGCATCGCGGCCGCTTAATATGCTCTCAATAAGTGGGGCCTGACCTGCCAGAAAATCGTCGTAGCCGAAATACTGCTTAAGTACTTGTAATTTAGTCTGCAAGGCTGTACCTCCAGAGTCACTTTGTCTGCTCATACTATGATACCAGAAGAGTGTGGTTCGGAGTTACCTCGCCATCTCGTCGCAAGCAGGAAACCACTTCCTCTGTGTAGAATTTTAGGGCTAAAGTCCATGGGGGTGGCGAAATGGCAGTGATGATACCCGACCTCCCGACGGCCAGCATAGAGAACTTAGGCGAGCGTATGTTTTACAGTGCGGCGCGGGAGCTGCCTGAAGACTACACGGTGCTCTACTCATATAAATTTGCCATTGGTGCGCGAGAGAGCGACCTTTCTCTGCGCGAGGCGGATTTTGTCATTGTGCACCCGAGCCTCGGCTACGCGGTAGTTGAGGTTAAGCAAAGTTTTATTGGCTACTACAACGGGCAGTGGCACGAACAGAGAAATGGCACGGCTAGCCCACTGCACAAAGATCCTGTACAGCAGGCCAACGATGCCATGTATGCTATCTTGCAAAGATACAAGGAACTTACGAACACCCAGAAATTCCCACTGGGGATACGCTTCGCTCTCTGCTTCCCCGAAACTCGCCGCTACACGGGCACATTGCCCGCAAACCTCAAGGCAGAAATGATCTGGACAAGCGAGTCGCTAGACAATCTTGAAGCTAGTGTGGTCGGCCTCTTCGGCGGCAAGCAGAAGCCGGAGCGCGAAGCCTGTACTTTTTTGGTCAATAGGGTGCTTGCGCCGTCGTTCAAACTTTACTCCACGCTTGAAGATCAGCTAGCCCTGTTTAACCGCTCTGCCGACAAGGTGCTCACGGAGGAGCAGGAGCGTATACTTGACGAGACCGAAGAGGACAAGCGCAAAATCTTCTTCGGGGCCGCCGGCACGGGCAAGTCTTTTGTGGCCATGGAGAAGGCGCGCCGCTTAGCCAAGCTAGGGCACAAAGTTCTTCTTACTTGTTACAATCGCGCCTTGGTCGAGATGTACGAGAAGGAGCTAAAGTCACCCTTAATTACGCCCTGCTGCTTTCTTGACTATATCCAAGGCCTGCTCGGCATCCCGACCCCCGCGGGGGACCTCGAGACCTTCTACCGGCAAACGCTACCCGCTCTGGCTTTTGATTATTTTTCAGAACTACCGGACGAGAATAAATTCGCGGCCATCATTGTTGATGAAGGCCAAGATTTTAGAGAAGCCTGGTTTCTTTGCTTGGAGTCAATGCTTAAACCTGCAGGGCATTTTTATGTCTTTGCCGACCCCAAGCAAGACATCTTCGGCCATAGCTTGGGCACCCTGAAAAACATGGATGTATCGCGCCACAAGCTCACCCTCAACCTGCGTAACTCCTTGCCCATTTGTGATCTGTTAGCGAGAATAACGGGGGAGAAAGTAAAGGCCAGACTAAATTGCGGCCTGCCGGTCACCACCATTAAGTGGAGTGATGCCCAGGCCGAGAAACGATCCATCGAGAAAGAGGTCGGGCGCTTGGTCAGCCAAGGTTTAAGACCGGAACGGATTCTAATCCTGTCGCCCCATCGCCGCGAGTCTAGCTCTCTTGCCGGACTGACTAAGATTAAAGAATGGCCCTTAGTAGAGCTCTCGGACAAAAAACATGGTGTCCAATTCTCCACCATTCGCTCCTTCAAGGGCCTTGAGGCTGACGTGGTCTTTCTTATCGGCCTAAGAGAGAGCAAGGCCTGCACTGCGGCCGATGTCTACGTCGGCGCCAGCCGTGCTAAATTTTTGCTCTATGTCTTTCACCATGAGGAGTGGGCGTTGTAGCCCTCAAAAAGCGAACAGCCCTACTTCGTCGACGCGTTAGAGGAGTGATTGCGTGCCTTCCCTTGATTGGGGCAAATAGTATAGGCTCACATTAGGAGGTGACTGAGCCACGGGTCGGAGCCGTGCGCGCCAACCAAAAACTACAAATTAAAGGGAGGCGAAATTATTGCAACGGTTAACCAACTTCTTTGTGCGTATTGCACGCAGCTACTTGCCTGATGCCTATCTGTTCGCTGTCATTCTCACCTTTGTCGCTTACGTCCTAGCCTTGCTGCTTACAGACACAGGACCTGTTGACTTAGTTAGAATGTGGGGAGATGGCATGTGGGGCATCTTGGCCTTTGCCATGCAAATGATTCTCATCCTAGTTACTGGTCACGCCTTGGCTAGCAGCAGGCCCATACATGGTGTTTTGAAAGCGCTAGCGTCCATACCCAAGACCCCTGTTGGTGGAGTAATGATGGTGGTCTTCGTAGCATCTATCGCCAGTTGGGTACAATGGGGATTTGGCCTTGTGGTAGGCGCACTTCTGGCGCGGGAAGTCGCTAAGTCCATTAAGGGTGTCGATTATGGGATGCTCGTCGCGGCTGGATACTCTGGCTTTGTAGTATGGCATGCGGGTATCTCCGGGTCGATACCTTTAGCTGTTGCCACAAAGGGGCATATAGTCGAGAAAATAACGGGTGTAATCCCAGTGTCTGAGACTATATTTGCGCCGTGGAATCTTGGGATAGCTTGGTTTATAATTCTCACTATGCCCATATTGTTCTACTTCATGGCTAAGGGAAAACGCGATGTGGTCACCGTAAATCCTGCGCTTTTGGAAGAGCCAGTGGGACAGACGAACGCAGCTCAAGAGAGTACCTTCGCCACTCGCCTTGAGAACAGCATGATTGTGAATGCCCTGTTCGGCCTGATGGGGATAGTGTATCTTGTGAACTACTTTGGTCGGGGCGGCCCGCTTAACTTAAACATAGTTATCTTCATTTTCTTAATGGCTGGGGTCATCCTCCACCAGCGACCCATCAACTATGTTCATGCCGTCAACAATGCTATCAAGGGCGCTGGCGGGATCGCTCTACAGTTCCCCCTCTATGGTGGCATTCAGGGGATTATGGTGGCCTCTGGCCTAGCCGCTGTTATAGCTAACTGGTTCATCTCAATTTCCACTGTTGAGACCTTCCCGCTGTTTACTTTCTGGGCTGGCGGGCTGATCAACATGTTTGTGCCCTCTGGCGGGGGACAGTGGATTGTGCAAGGCCCCATTGCCATTCCGGCAGGGGCAGCTCTAGGGGTTCCTGGATCTGTAGTAGCCATGAGCATCGCGTGGGGGGACGCTTGGACTAACATGATACAGCCCTTTTGGGCCTTGCCACTCTTGGCAATTGCCAAACTAGGTATTAAAGACATTATGGGTTATTGTACTGTGGTGCTACTCTATACTGGTGTCGTCATCTCTATAGGGCTACTATTACTATAACTTTAGACAATCTGTAGCAACAATGATGATCTCAAGTGGGGGGGGCGACGAACACTCGCCCCCCCCCACTCATTCCACCGAACTTTTTGGGATTGATATACGACGTTTCATGAAAAACCATGGCATTTGTCGTGCAGCCGAACTAAACTCAAGAGTCCTTGGTTGGCCCCTAAAGCCAAACCAAGGACTCTATTCATCTGGGCGCGTGGGATATGTGCAAACCTCAAATATGGCACGTACCTTGTCGAGCTCAGCATCGAGGTAGCACTCCCCAGAGCCTAACCCAACTTTCGACCGCTCCCCCCAAAAACGCGCGAAAAGCGCCTCTTTTTGAGTCAAAGACCATTGGCAGCGCTAGTTTCGCATTCGTAAAAACGGAAATGTAGTGACCTAATAGTTAAAATGC
>Ga0209616_1000056_pt1 | contig 31747 bp, 43 predicted proteins | sample FlocCalmetaG_FD_184153 | JGI IMG/M metagenome (GOLD analysis project Ga0209616, IMG submission 184153) | Freshwater bacterial and archeal communities from Indian Creek, Illinois, USA - Floc-Cal metaG (SPAdes) (version 2) | ecosystem: Environmental > Aquatic > Freshwater > Unclassified ...
TTTTTTATCTGTACTAAGAGCGGTCATTGAAAGACTACCTCTTGGTTTTTTAATATTGAATACACTGTTGGTGTTCGCCGTACTTTATATGTTTTGGCATATTAAAGGATTAGGCGGAGCTGATGTTAAGATATTGACTTCTTTGGCTATCGGAGAAGGGATCGGTATTTGGGTTATTATACTTTTTTCTTGTGTTGTTTTTATGATTTATGCGCTTATATTGAGAAAGCCGCGGCAAGCGCTTCCTTTTATTCCGGCTGTTTTTATCGGTTTTATTTTGGAATTATTATTTGGAGGCTATTTTGGACAAATATAGTGTTGTTTTTAATCTTTTTCAAAGCTATACGACTATTAATACCGTCAGAAGCTATTGTGCTTGCAGCTCAGATAATGGGGTATGTGTATGCGGTGCAAGCAAAAACGGGGTAGTCTCGCTTTTTGATGCATGGATGGCGAAGTTTTTTGACGAGTATCTGATTTGGCATCATAGCGGAACGGCTAATTTGTGCTCATATATTGCGGTTGAACAGGGTATGTGCTCTACAGATAGAAGAATGCTTATTCAGTCGGCACTACTTCACGATATAGGCAAATTGTATGTTCCTCAGCACATTCTAACAAAGGATGGTGAGTTAAACCATGAAGAAATGGAAATGATGAAAAATCATTCTTCTGATGGTGCAGACTTCCTGTTTAGTGTGGGATTCTCAGAGGACATTGTTTTGTCGATCAAACATCATCATGAGCGATATGATGGTACAGGATATCCTGATGGGCTAAGTGGCTTTGATATTCCACTTAATTCAAGAATTATTTCAGTTGCCGATATGCTTGATGCCATGCTTAGCGGCAGACACTATCATTCATCTAAATATGACAAAATTGAGATTGCTACAGCTTTGGAGGATGGCAAGGGCAAGCATTTTGATCCGCAGATAGCGGAAATTGCTATAAGGTATATTTTAAAGAAGGAGCGAATGTATGTTTAAAATTGGGTTAGATTTGGGTTATGGCTACACAAAAGGCGTTAATGAATCGGGAAAGGAGGTTTTGCTCCCTTCCCTCGTCTGTGATGGCTACAACAGAACGCTTTCGGGACTGTTTGGGGCTGGCGTCAGCTCTGTAAAGGATAATCTCCATCTTGTCATTAGCGATGGCGGCACGTATGAATTGTTTGTTGGCGATTTGGCTAGACGCGAAGGGAGAAATGTATCTTTTGCGTTTGATGAAAATAAGATCACTCATCAAGCAACGAGGGGCTTACTGGCGGCTGCGGGATTCTTATTGTTTCCGGAGATTAATACACCGGTTCATATCGTTACCGGCTTGCCGCTTGAGCAATTTGTTCTTTTTTCTCTGCATGGTTGAAATTATGGTGATATTATGCTAAAATTAAAACCATCGGAGGTTGATAACAGTGAAACACTATGAAGAACTACTGGATAAAGGCTGCTTTACGTGGGAAGATGTCTGCAATATGGTAGGCAATCCGAACACAGCGAGCAATCTTATACAGAACTATTTGAAGAAGGGGTATATAAAAAGCGTCAAGCGCAATTTGTATGTTGCCATCAATATAGCGGACGACATGCCTGTTTCCAACCGCTTTGTCATAGCGAGCCACATAACATCAAGTGCCTATGTATCTCATCATTCGGCGTACTCATACTACGGGTACACCAATCAGGTATTCTATGACGTGTATGTATCCTCCGCTTCAAGGTTTAATCCTTTTGAATTCGACGGATTTACTTATCGGTATGTGTTGTCTCGGATAGATGAGGGCGTGGATAAGAAAGCGGACGGTGTTACCGTAACTGATCTTGAACGCACTATAATAGACAGCATCAACGATTTTGAGAAGATAGGCGGTCTGGAAGAATTGCTACGTTGCCTTTTTATGATACCATATACCGATGAAACCAAGCTACTACGGTATCTTAAATGCTACGGAAAACAATTCTTGTATCAAAAGACTGGGTTTTTATTAGAGCATTTCAAAGACAGCATGAAAATCAGCGATGGTTTTTTTGAGCAATGCGCCTCTCATCTTACAAAAAGCGTCCGGTACCTGTATCGTGGTTTGAACAACTACGTTCAGTATGACAAGCGTTGGCAATTATATGTGCCTCGTAATTTACTGTCTATCGTGTCTGAAGGAGGAAATGAATATGCCAGATTATGATAAACGAAAACTCGGGAAACAAGCGCAGGAGCTTGGTTTTGTCCGCGATACGCTGGAAAAGGTGTGCCGTTTAGCTGAAATTCTGAAGTATTTGAATACCGACTCTTTACTGAAAACCGCACTTGCGCTCAAAGGTGGAACGGCCATTAATTTGACGATTTTTAATCTGCCAAGAATGTCGATTGACCTTGACTTTGATTATATTCACAACGATACAAGAGAAGAAATGCTGGCAGAGCGCATCCGCATATTCGACAGTATTAAGAAATACATGGTGGCAAACGGTTACGAGTTAAGTTCGAAATCAAAGATGCCTCACAGTCTGGATTCATTTGTGTTTTCTTATATCAACTCTGCCGGAACAAAGGATAATATCAAGGTAGAAATCAACTATTCGCTTCGCGCTCATGTATTACCGACTGAAATTAGAACGGTCAATACACTCGGCTTGTTCGATGAAATGTCGGTACATTCGTTGGCGGCATTGGAGATATTCGGTAGCAAGATTGTTGCCCTGCTTACAAGAGCAGCGGCGAGGGATCTGTACGACATCAACAATATGATTTATTTCGGCTTGTTTGATGAAAGCGAATTGCCGATGCTAAGAAAGTGTGCAATCTTTTACAGCGCAATTGGAGGCGAACAGGTTTCTTCGAGTTTTCAGCTTGATAATTTGGACAGCCTGACAGCCCATAAAATCAAGACGGATTTACTGCCGGTGATTCGCAGGACGGAGCGTTTTGATTTGCCATCCGTTCAGAGGCGGGTACGGGATTTTCTTTCCGACCTGTTGTGTCTCGATGAAAGAGAAACTGCCTTTTTGCGAGCATTCGCACAGAATGAATATCGGATCGATCTGTTGTTTGAGGACAGTGAAATTCTGGAGCATATTTATAACCATCCGATGGCATTGTGGAAAACGAGGAATTCTTCGGACAAATGCGATCGTTAAAAAGCATCGTTAAATGTATGACCTGCAAGGCGTTGAGGAAACCAACGTCTTTTTCTTTTGCCGCAAGCAGAAACAGCCATGAACGGGCTAATGGTGGGGACATGAATTTTTCGCTTTGTTATCATTTTTTTTGATTGTTTTTTATCTCTTTGTCGGACACGTACCGGGGACAACGGTTTTCTGCGTGGTTGTCGCTTCTTTGAACCTTTTTTCTTCACTTTGTCGGACATCTTATTTTCACTATCATTATATTTTGTCGGACAATTTACAAAATTATTGCTTGGTTTTGCTTTTATTGCGCGGAATTTCTGTGTCCCCGCTTTGATTTTCTATGTGTCGGACATTTTCTTGATTTATTGCTTTGTTTTGGCTTCGTGTAGCTTTATTTTGTGTCGGACATGTATCGGAGGTGAGTTTCATCAAGAAGTATAGTTTTCGTACGGGAAATGGCGATGAGATTATAGAGAATATCCTTGAGTCTATGCATCAAACATCCAGGAGTCAGTATATCAAAGAAGCTATCCGATTTTATGCTAATACAGGAATTGAGTTAAAGCGATTAAACCAACAAATCGAGAAGCTATTATCCGGTGATTTATGTGTGTCTATTCCTGCTTTACCAATAAAAAAAGAATTAAAAAAAGATGAGAGTATAGATATTTTAGAATCCAGCATTGAGGATTTGTTAAATTTATGAAGGAGGTTTTTATGGATCGAGAAGCTCTCCACGTGGCAATAGATGAGTTGTTAGCTCACCGAACGGAGTTAGTTAAGGCTATAAGGAGTCAACCCTTAAATTCCGGTTATTTAGTGAAGGTAGAACTTGATGAGAACGGGTATTGGGTTGACGCAAAGATTATTAAGCAACAGTATGTGCGGGAGGAAGATGCACTTTATATCGAGTGTAATCCCTTTAAATCACGCAATTCCATTGCTGACGATATTTTTGATTGGGAAGAAAGGATGTCGAAAAGGCTTTTGGAGGTACAAGAGCCTGATCGGAGCTATGACCATGACGAAATGGACACACATGATTTTTATGATGATGATTTCCTCGGCAGAGGGAGATAGAAAGTATTAAGGGGGAATTATGAAACGACTGGTTGATTATAAAGACATAGACTACATCCGGACAGAGCTAATGTTTTTAAGGGCTATGGTGGCTGATGATGTTCTTAAAAACAGATTATCGGAGCTATATGACTTTGTCGATGCCGCCTTGGTTGATGTAGACAGGGACACACGCAATGAAATGAAAAGAGACGTCTACAAGAAAATTAAGGCGGCTGACAATCCGGAAGAAGCTGAGGCCTGGTACGAAGTCTATAAACAAATTGACAAGACTTATCGAACTGATGTTGCTGAACGTGTCAACGTTCGTCCGCATTATGGGAGGTGATACAGTGGACAAAGTCCTACACAGTATTTTGAAACCCTTTGATAGATGGGAAAACAATGAAGGGGAAGCTCGCAATAACGAGGCTAAGGAAGCTTTAGTGATTTTCTATAGAGAGCTTAGTAAACGCAAGCCAACAAAGAAATATTGCCTCTCTAATTCTCTTAGGTTGCACTTGAACTATATTCCATATTTTGTTAAGCTTAAAAGAGCCTTTGATCAGCGATTATATATGAGAGTCTGCAATGAAATAATTTCTCTAATGCACTATGATGATATATTCCAACGTAGAATTTATTACAATACTCTTAAGCTGATTGAGGAGTATTTGGAAGTAGGTGAGGACATATATGGGATTAGGAAAAATAATTAATCGTATAACCAAGGGAAAAGAAAACAAAGAAGCGATGCCTTATGCACCCGCAGAATTTCGTGAGGTAATGTGTTTTGTCAGGCAGACGATTCGGCACGAGAAGGAAGATAGGAACAAAATAATAGTTTTGGATTATATAATGAAAGTCATTAAGGAAGATATCAAATGCGATCTGCTAACTACTATTTTATATCAACCTGAAAGCTTTGACAAAACTATAAGCTTTCCGTTTCCATTTTGGTATTATGATGAAAAAGGGAAAAAATACAATTTTGAAGTGCTTAAAAATGAAACAAGGTCGGTTAATTTAGCTACTGATTGCGTATTAGTTTTAGCCTGGGATCGTGAAAGAATGAGAAATAGTATTAAGAATATTTTTCTTAATAAATTTACGTTCATTCCTTCCAATCATCTTGCATACTACTTTGATTATGTAGATATTTGTTATGTCTACAATGGAACCCATTCTATTTCAGCCGGATTAGGACATCGCCAAGGAATCATTGAAGCGGAGATGTTTGATGTAACTCTTTTATTTAATCATGTCTATACAGATGGTTGTTGTTGGTACAGTGAGCATAATGGTGAAAGGCTTGGTGAGTTGTTTGATTTTAGAATCGGCGTCATTTATGAAATTGCACGAATTAAATATGGGATAGAAATGGGGTTTTAGAGTGACGTCCCATATGATATAAATGGTGTTCGATTTTATCGGGAAACATACATCGGTCAAAATGCCTCGATGTTGGTTGATATAGCTTGTATTATTTAGGAAGATTATTTATAATTATTTCGACTAGAATTCGAGGAGGATATGAAATGAGTATCGAGGCTGGCATAACTAGATATGTAGAAGAGCAGGAATATTCAGAAGCAAAACGACTTTTTTCTGAATTAATTCAACCTGAACAATATGTTGGCGAGCTATATTCCATTAACTATGAAACTGCACGGGTATTGATCAACGATTACGATCGACATATTGTAAATGGTATTCCAAGCTTATGCTTTTTGCTCGCCACTCGTATTGATCCAAATAGTGACGAAATTGACTTCAGAAACGAGGATAGTTCTGCTGTTATTTTGCGTGTTCTGGATTCAGCTCCTCTACCGAATAGTTCGGAGGCTGAGCGTATTCGTGTTGAAACAGCACAACGTGTAAGCGGAGAAATCGCAACTAATTGGGATAGCGATGGAGTGATGGATGCAAGAACGAAGGTGTACTTAGGTTATGCCGCGGTCGAATGTCGGATAATTGGAACCTTCTTTTTTGACAAAGATGAAGCGTCAGGCTCACTAAACATGAAATTTGGTTGTGACATATCGAATTATTATCCCAATCGTGGTTTGAAAGTGTATAAGCCAACAGGAAAAGCACTTGCTAAAATTATTAATTTTGTTGATCCTGTTAATTTAACCTAAAGCACAAGAAGTCCCCCACCTCTTAGTCATCTTTTCTCGTAATAGCGAGAGCGCAGGTGGGGGATGAATTGTTGCCCCTTGAGGAATACCCTATCATATGATACACTTAAAACATACTCAGTAGTATGCAGTAGAAAGTGGGTGTATGTGTGCGGTTAGATAGTAATAACCATTCAGTATTCTTGATGTATTACCATCTTGTTCTAGTAGTGAAGTATAGAAGAAAAGTAATTGATGATACGATATCTATGAGGCTAAAAGAAATTTTTGAGTACATATCGCCAAAATATAATATTTCTTTGCAAGAGTGGAAACATGATATAGACCATGTCCATATTTTGTTCAAGGGTGAACCTAATACGGAGCTATCAAAGTTCATAAATGCTTACAAAAGTGCAAATTCAAGACTAATAAAAAAAGAATTTCCTTCTATACGAAAAAAGCTATGGAAGGAGTATTTCTGGTCAAGAAGTTTTTGCCTGTTGACTACAGGCGGAGCACCCATTGAAGTAGTTAGAAAATATATCGAAAGTCAAGGTGAGAAGGTATGAATAAAGCATACAGATATCGCCTCTACCCTGATAAAGAGCAATCAGAGCTAATCAATAAAACTTTTGGATGTGTCAGGTTTGTATATAACAGGATGCTTGCAGACCGTAAGGAAAAATACGAACAGAATAAGGATGATAAAGAAGCCTTGAAAAGTCTGAAGTATGCCACTCCTGCCGATTACAAGGAAGAATTTGTATGGCTCAAGGAAGTAGATAGTCTGGCTTTGGCTAATGCTCAATTAAATCTGAATACGGCATATAAAAATTTCTTCAGAGACAAATCATTAGGCTTTCCTAAATTCAAAAGTAAACACAAAGATAGAAAGTCCTATACAACAAACAATCAGAAAGGCACAATAAGGATAATTGATAATAGTCATATAAGGATACCAAAGTTGAAGGATGTAAGAATAAAACTCCATAGACAGATACCGTCAGATTATGAGATAAAATCTGCAACGATATCACAGACAGCATCAGGTAAATACTATATATCAATCCTTGTGGAGTTTGAAGATAAAACCCAGCCTGTGTCTCCATGCGCATACAATGTTATAGGGCTTGATTATTCCTCAAGCGCATTGTATGTTGACAATTTTGGTGCATCTGCTGATTATCCGAAATATTATCGCAAAATGGAAGCAAAATTGCAAAAAGAACAGCGCAAACTTTCCAAGCGAATGAAAGGCGGTAAGAACAGGGATAAACAACGACAAAAACTTGCTAAACTCCATGAAAAGGTTGCTAATCAGCGTAGGGACTTCCTGCATAAACAATCGAGGCAGATAGCCAATGCCTATGATGCGGTTGTAGTGGAAAACCTAAATATGCGTGGAATGGCTCAAGGATTGAAGCTTGCTAAATCAACAAATGACAATGGCTTCGGTATATTCAGAACATTTCTTGCTTACAAGCTCAGGGAGCAGGGAAAACAACTTATAGTTATTGATAAGTGGTTTCCATCAAGCAAGACATGTCATGTTTGCGGGAAAATCAATAGTGAGCTTACTCTTACCGACAGAATCTGGACTTGCTCCTGCGGAATAGTACATGACAGAGACATGAACGCTGCCATAAATATCAGGAATGAAGGTTGCTATATGCTAGGCATGGTCTAAAACTATATATAGAACCGTTGGGCAAACGGGGATAGCTTGGTAATTATGCTAACGTTGGTTGGTACGTCCCAAGAAGCCCCCGCCTCTAAGCGTAGCGTAGGTGGTGGGAGTATGTCACATGATTTGATTTCTAATAGATATCCAAATTCCATTAACCCATTGATTTCTGCCCATGCAGAAGCAGCTATTCCATTGACATTGGGTAAAAAAATGTTTGATGAAATTGCCCAGGAATTAAGAAAGAGAGGAACAATTAGCGAATGCTAGATGATATAAAAATGATTGATACAATCGTAAATGGCTATTCTTCGGCAGAAAGCCGATGGGCAAGGTTTGGCCCTTATTATGCAATGTTCCCTATTGAGTTTGCATGCAAAGTGGTCTCCAGCAACTCAAAACGCGGAGATTTTGTATTTGATCCTTTTGCCGGGAGAGGTTCTAGCATCTTTGCCGCGGCGGCCCTTGGACGTAGTTCGTTCGGTGTAGAAATAAACCCTGTCGGCTGGCTCTATAGTATAGTTAAATTGTTCCCTGCACCTAAAGAAGCTGTTTCCGACAAGATATCAGAGTTAATTGAGCTTTCTGCAAATTATAAAAAGGCTGCTGATGAAATGTCTGTTTTTTTCAAAGTGTGCTTTTCTTGCAACGTTTTGAAATTTCTTTTGGCAGCAAGAGAGTGTTTGAAATGGAAGAATTGCAATGTCGATTATACTGTTATGGCATTTATTCTATTGTATTTACATGGTAAGCTGGGACAAAGTCTATCAAATCAGATGCCAATGACCAAATCAACCAGCATTAAGTATTCTTTGGAATGGTGGACAAACAAAGGATTAACTAATCCACCAGAAATAGATATTACAGAGTTTTTTGACAAACGGTTAAACTGGAGGTACGCAAAAGGACTTCCAACATTTACGAATAGTACAGTGGTTCTAAGCGACAGTACGATCGAACTCCATAATTTACGAACACAACAGGGCTCACCTAGGGCTATAAAGCTGCTATTCACTTCACCTCCGTATTATCAGGTTACTAATTATTTTATTGATCAGTGGTTAAGAATGTGGGTTTTGGGCGGGCCAGCCGAGCCGGTGATGTGTGGTGAAAAATATAAAAGGCGCTTTAATTCTAAAGAAGATTATGAGGAATTGCTTGATATCGTATTTGGACAGTGCGCTTTAATGATGGATAATAACAGTACAGTTTATGTAAGGACGGATTTGCGGGAGTTCACTTTAGAGACTACAAGAAAAATTCTCAAAAAGCACTTTCCAGACTATAGCTATATAGAGGAAAATAACACCTGCACAAAGAAATCACAGACCGAGTTGTTAAATAATTCAAAAGAAAAACCCAAGGAAGTTGATATTATCATGCGAAGATAGATACAGTTTATGTAATGAAACGCGACATCGCGCCGGTCTTAGCTGTTAGCATTCGTATTTCTTTGCTTCATATCTCCAATATAAAGAGTTTTACCCAGGGGAGCTAATACCTTTAAGATAGTCTCAAGCTGCGGGCTTGTGCTTCCTCTTTCCATCCGGGCTATGATGGGCTGCTTTACACCGGTTAACTCTTCAAGCTTCTTTTGGGATATGCCGCGTTCCTTTCTTGCATGAGCAATCTCAATCATCATTGCCACGCGCAAGTCGCTGGCGGCAATTTCCTCCGGCGTGAATAACTCCTTTTCTAAATCGTCCCAGCTCCCTCCAATTGCGTCCGTTCCACGCTCACGCAGGTCGGTCAATGCCGCCTTGGCCTTTTTTATTTCCTGTTTATATTGTATTCCGTTATTCATTAATGTCTCTCCCTTTTCTTTCTTTTTAAATTATACTTAAAAGTTATTATTTTATCAATCACTTTTACGATCAAAAACGGCGAAACCGGAGCTTAGGAGAACTGGAATCCGCCGTTTTTTAAAAGGCAGGATAAGGGGGCAGCCCCGCAAGCGGGGACTGATTGCTGGCAAAGCCAGCAACGATGCGGAATATAAGTGCCCCTCTTGCGGGGTTATTTTTATTTTTATGCCGCTTTGGAGGGGTATCATAGTCAGATTTTCTTTATATTTATGGTTTAGTTAATGCCCCTCTAAAGGGGCTATTTCTATTTTCTGATTTGGGAGGAATATGTGTGAAGAAATGTAAAAATGATTTTATAGAAACAAAGATTCGCTTATCACCTGAAACGCATGTTTATTTAAAACAATTGGCAACAAAAAACCATACGCCCATTTCTTCTATGGTTCGTCAGATGATTTCTGACTCTCTTGCTCATGATGCTGCAACTGAGAACATCGATGTCATAACCACAATTTTACGAAGGATTGTACGCGACATAGTCAAGGAAGAAACGGAACGCCTTGCAAAGCTTATAATCAAAACCATGAAGGCTTCGGCTACGGGAATGTATTTGGCTTCGCAAGCCATAGAAGATATTGGTCAAAACAAAGGAGGTGAGATGTTGGAAGAAGCGTTAAAGATGGCTGCAAAATATATTAAGGTGGCTTATGATCCAAAGGATTATATCGATGTGCCGTCAAAGATAGCCGACCAATTAGGTACTATAACTGATGATGATTTGTTTACTATGACTATTTAGAATTGGAAAGAGGTATTAATTTATGAAGAATCCTGGAATTGCTGCTGTTTTATCGTTTTTCGCTACTGGTTTGGGACAAATCTATAATGGGCAACTAGGTAAGGGCTTATTGCTGATTGTAGCGGGATTTCTGGCTCTTTTATCAATGTTTATCTTTATTGGTTGGATCATTTTCCCTGTATTGTGGATATGGAATATCTATGACGCATACAAAACAGCAGAAAGGATTAATCGTGAAAACACTAGAAATCCTCAATAGAAATGAGGTTGATGAATGTGAGCAACAAGCAACTTAGATCTTTTACCTCTCATAGTGCTCCGTTTGTAATGAAAATGCGATTTTATTTACCGCAAGGGGTTAATTGCCACAAAAACGCCGCTCATGCTAAGTATATCACCGACAAGGCTGTTCCCAGCACAGATAATAATGTTTTAAATGAACCGTCAGTACATGCTCAATACATGGGTCAACGACATGGAAACACCGGATTGTTTGGCTCTAATGAAAATGAAAACATAAAGGATTTACAGAAAGAGTTACGAAAACATGATGGCGTTGTTTGGCGGGTTATATTAAGCCTTCGAGAAGATGATGCTAAAAAGCTAGGACACAATTCAAAAGAAGATTGGGAAAGGATAGTACGTTTAAGTGCCCCGGAAGCAGCAAAACAAATGGGAATCAAAGAGCCCAACTTACGTTGGGCTGCCGCTTTTCATAACGAGCCCGGGCATCCGCACGTGCACCTAATGATTTGGGAAAAAGAGCCACGCATATTGCGCGGTAAACTTGATGATACAGAACGGAAAAATGTTCGTCGGGTGTTTATGAATGAATTCTATGGTGATGAACGGCGTAGATTGATGCTTGAACGAACGGAGCTTCGTGACTCTATGCGGGAAGCCGCTATATTTCAAATGGGCATTCGTCCGAGGAAAAACAGAACCAGTGCGGAAAATGAAAGGCCGATGGAGGCAGCTCCTCAAGGACGTCTTTCAGAGTCAAGACATTCCGAACTCACTGCGATGCTCACCAATCTTCGGAGTTTGTTGCCCGGTAAAGGACGCTTATCTTTAGCTTTCATGCCGCGGGAAACAAAAGAAGCCGCAAGAAGTATTTCTAATTGGCTTATGGAGCAGGACGGATTCCGTGAGATACGAGATCAGTATCTTGAGCGTGTCCGAGCTCTGACAATGCACCATACGTTTAACGAGGATAGCATCAGGGATGCGGAGCAACGTGCGCTTGACGATTTGCGCGACAGAGTGGCTCAGGTTGTTTTGCGCGGGGCGGTTGAAACTCAATCCGACGTGTCAACACGCGATTTTGTGCTTGAGTCGTTGAGCGCTTCTCATGCGGCGTGGGCGGCGGCTTTTGCCGCAACGTATATCAGACAATTTGAAGGGAGGACTGATGCGGCACAGGAAAGCAAGGAGGCTTTGATAAAGAGCATGGGTGAGGAAGCATATCGGAGATGGAAATTACGGGGCGGGAACTATGGACGGTAGTCAAGTTTAACACAAATTGAAAGGGGGTTTTTAAAAGATGAGCGAAGAAGCAAAGGCTGTCCAAGATGATAAACCTACGATCGTAACCTATATAACAGACACTCAGAAAGCCATACAAAAAGAGTTAAGCGCTATCGGCAGCGAAATATCATCAATCAAAGAAAATTTAAAAAGCATTAGTAACGTAATCGCAGAAGTCAAATCCAATATCGCTGCTCCGAAAGAAAAAAAGGATTCCGGAGAGCAATTGTTAAAAGAGATGAAAATGCTTGACGGTACGATACAAGAATCGCTTAACGCATTTTCCGAGTTAAACTCACTTATGGCATCGATGTCGGGCAATGTAAAATCGCTGCCTGCCATTCAAGCACAGATTGAGAACAGCAATGCACTGGTATCGAAAATTCCGGAAAAATACGACAAGCTTGTTGCCCGAATCGAAAAAATAACCGATTCTATGGGAATGCCGGAAAAGCGTTCGTGGCTCAGATCTGCTGTTCAGTTGGGGATTAATCTAGGCGTGGTTGTTGTGATCATATTAGCCGCCATTGGCTTGTATCGTGTTTGGCTGCTGATATGGCCTATTTTTACAAATTGAAAGGGGAAGAAAGATGAATCACGTTATACTTATTGGCCGTTTTGCAGCTGATCCCGTTATTTCTGCGACTGCCGCGGGGAAACAGTTATGCAAGTTTGCTCTGGCCGTTGAAAGGCCGCACACAAAAGAGACCGTTGACTTCATTGACATGGTGGCGTGGGAGAAGCTTGGATTGTTTGTGTCAAAGCATTTTAAAAAGGGGCAGCGCGTTGCCGTAAGCGGTTATCTGACTATCCATAAACATACCGACAAGGAGGAAAACAAACGCAAATATGCTGAGGTAGTCGTTGAGAACGTCTTTTTTGCGGATGCCGCGCCGGCAAAGCCGCCGGCAGCTCATACAGAGCCTTCTCGTGATGATGCATACAACATTTCGGATGATGAGTTTATTCAAATGACATACAAGGAGTGATAACGATTAAAGCCAGAATTTTCACTTTGGTATTGTTGACGTTAGTAAACCTACTGGTAGCACCGGTAGGTTTATATTTTTTCTACTTGATAGCTCAATCAGGTATAACCGTTGCGACTGAGACTGTCAAAACTACTCTAATGCAGAATCCTTTATGGGGAATCAGTCTCATGTTCAACCCCAACATATGGTCTCCGTGGTTATGGCTGCAGATACCCTTTGGCGTGATTACGTTGTTGATAATTGTGGGCTTCTTTAAAAAAGGAAAGCTTGGTTACAGGGAGAGATCGCCTTACGAAATACAGAGCGCAGGACGGGGTGAACATGGAACTGCACGTTGGAGAACACATAAGGAATTAAGAAGGACAATGGGCGGTATTAATTCGCCAAAAGGTGGATTTGTATGCGGGGTTAGTCCGGGACGGAATTTTGATGCATTTATTGATACCGCCGACACACATTGTTTGGTGATTGGTGCGACAAGGAGCGGCAAATCGCGAAGAATCATCATTCCTACGATTTGGAACATGGCAAGAAAAAACGAAAACATGGTCGTAACTGATCCGAAAGGTGAGTTATATGCCCGATGTTCCGGATATCTTATGGGATTGGGATACGAGGTCGTAAGGATCGACTTGCGCAATCCTTATTGCGGTATGCGCTGGAATCCTTTGCAGCCAATAAAAAAAGCATTAGAAGCTGGTGATACCGATACCGCAAGTCAGATAGCTTGGGACTTGGCACATCTTATAACCTATCAGCGTCCGCATCAGGGAGATCCGATATGGCCGCAGTCTCAGGAAAGCTTAACTGCCGCCTTATTGCTTGCGACTGCATCGCCGGTATTGCCTGGTTTTAATAGACAAGGAAAGGACGGGTTTTTTGATTTATCCCCTGCTGGGGAGTCGGCAAATTTGGCATCGGCATATAATCTTCTTTCATCGTATGGTGAAGGAGACGGAAGCATGCTGGATTTATTTTTAAGAAACTATCCGGATGGACATCCGGCTAAAACTGCTTACGGTGTGGCTGGTTTGTCCTCAGATAGGCTGAGAAGCTCTATTTTTACCGGCACGGCGGCGCAATTGAGATTATGGGCTGAACCGGCTGTCGCATGGCTGAATTCTGAACACGAAACCGATCCGGGCTTGGTCGGTGAACACAAAGCCGCAGTATTTCTCGTTATTCCGGACGAACGCGCCACAAGAAACGTATTAGCTTCAATGTATATCGCGCAATGCTATCAAGAACTTGCTGATATTGCGTTAAAGAATAAGGGAGTATTGGACAGGCGCGTTAACTTCCTATTGGATGAATTTGGCAATATTCCGGCTATACCCGATTTCGACAAGAAACTCACAGTCGCCGGTGGACGAAATATCCGGTTTATGCTGGCTGTGCAGAGTTTAGCTCAAATAAAAGCTATCTACGACAAACAGGAAGAAACTATTGTCGGTAACTGTGCGACGTGGATATATTTATCGACCGCTGATGTTGAAACGGCGAAAGTGTTGTCAACTAAAACGGGACAGCATACGGTGAAAACTGAGAATTGGTCTACTCAGCTTACCGCAAATAGCGGAGGCAGCGGCGGTAGTTTGAGTGAAAGTACGACAGGCAGAGCACTTCTTATGCCGGACGAAGTCATGAGATGGGAGAAGGGGAATTCTCTGTTGCTACAAACCGGCCATAATCCTGCTAGGTTGCCGCTTATTGACTTTACCCAGTGGCCCATAAAAGAGAAATTTGATATGGCGGATGTTGTTGAAAGGGGTGATATTGATAAATCGGTTAAGCTTTGGAGTCTGCCGCCATTAGTTATGAAACGCGGCAATGCGTCTGCCAGAAGATGATTTTTAAAGATTAGAAAGGGGTTTTTTAATATGATTGGTACACCTGATTTCATTCAAAATGTCTTACGTTTATTGCAAGCTGCTCTTACTTGGTTGTTGATACTGATTCCCGCTGCTGCGGGAGCGGCAATTGCTTATCATGCGCTCATGAAGCAAATGAACGAAGGAGATCAAAGCGAAGCGGCGCAACACAACAAAGCTATTAAGAACATACTTGTCGCCGGTGCAATCGGCATGAGTGCGGCGGGAATTGTTACCGTTATTCTCGGATTTTTTACCGGTCGTCCCGCTTAAATTCAAATACTTTAAAGCCTCTCTTCAATGAGAGGCTTTCCCTTGGAAAGGGGGAGATAGTGTGTTTTTTGTTGATATGTTTTTAGACATGATCGCCGCATTTTTTTCACGGATTATAAACGACGTTGTTTCGATGGCAACGGGAGTGCTGGCAAACGAACACCGGATGGCTATGGACATCTTAAACAGTGAATTTATCCAAGGCGCAATAATCGCCGCGCAATGGATTGCGGGTTCGCTGCTTGCTATTAAAACAACGGTTGAAATGTTACGAATTTACATTTTATTTAATACCGGTGACGGCGGGGTTTATCCGGAACGTTTTTTGCAGCGGGTGCTTTACTCAGCCGCAATGATTGTCGGTTCTCCGTGGCTTGCACAGTTTGTGTTTAATATTGGTGCTGAAATGGCAATTGCTTTTTCTCAAATTCCTGTCGCTGATTTGAGGGACAACAATCCTTTGTTAATTTTAATTCAAAGAGTTTTGTTTGGTGGTGCTGTGTTTAACTTTGGTTTTTCTATAATGATACTGTTTTTTATTATTTTCTGGCTGGTTATTATAATCCAAACCACCATAAGAGCAGTTGAGCTTGCCTTTACATGCGTATCCGCTCCTTTGATGGCGATTGGACTGACACATTATGAAGAAGGCATTTGGGCTGCTTGGTGGCGCAACATGGTTGTTTTGGCAATGTCACAGGCCGTACAAATGTTTTTTCTTACAGGTTTTTTCTCTTCAATTATGGGTGTGGTTGCTATGGATGTTGAAATTACCTTTGTTAATCTGCTCTTGCCGTGTGCGTGGTTATATGTAGCCTATCGTTCTCCCGCTATGTTAAAAGAGTTGTCTTATCATACAGGAACAGGTCAAATGATAAGCGGTGGGGTCAGATCATATGTTACGCCGGTTATAAGAAGCCTCATAACCAGAGGCGTTAAATAGTTTTAAAGAAAGGGATGAAGGAAACATGAACGACAAAACCAAGGAATTGCTTGAAAAACTGGAAGAAGGCGTTAAAGGTGTTTTTGACAGCGACAGATACAAGGATTATTTGATGTTTGTGTCTAAGTTTTACCGATACTCATACTTCAACACGATGCTCATCTTTTCGCAGAAGAAAACCGCAACATTGGTTGCGGGGTATAAGAAATGGCAAGAGATGGGAAGGTTTGTCAAAAAAGGCGAGAAAGGAATAGCAATCCTCGCTCCGGGTTTTAAGAACAAAGACTATTACCAGGCTGATGAAAAGGGACGTCTTTTTAAGGACGAGAAGGGAAATCCGGTCTTAAAAGAAACTAAAAAGGAATTGGCTTATTTTATGCCGGTTCATGTGTTTGACATTTCCCAGACCGATGGTGAGCCTGTGCCGACACTCGCTCCTGTTTTGCAAGGCGAGATTGATAATTATGACAAAGTGTTTGGCGCGCTTGAGAAATTATCCCCATGCTCGATTGTTTTTGAAGATTTACCTTATGGCGTAAGAGGTGAGTGGGACTATGAAGCCGGGACAATTACGTTATCGACAGATTTGAGCCAAACACATACCATAAAAACCTTAGTTCATGAGCTTGCTCACGCAAGGCTTCATACACAAATAATGAACGAGAAAAGAAGTGAACAGGTGATGAAGCAAAGCGAACGAGAGATTGAAGCGGAAAGCATTGCGTTTGTGGTAAGCAATCATTTAGGCATTGATACATCCGATTACAGTTTTGGGTATATAGCTTCATGGAGCAAAGATAAAAAAGTAGAGCAGTTAAAGGCTGTATTATCTACTATAGCTAAGGAATCTAGTGCTATTTTAAAAGAGATAGATTTAGCAGTTTCCCGTGAACCGGAAAAAACTTATGCAATTGACAGATAAGAAAGGAGAAAAATAAATGTTTACAACGGAAGAATTTATGGTTCTCGAAACTATGGAGATGCTTGCAATACCGAAAGATATGGTGGTTTATAAGCTGTGCGACAATATGAATAATGTTGACGACGAATTTGTTAAAGAATTTCTTGAGTGTCTTGTAAACAAAATTGCTGATATGTCAGACCAAGAATTTGGCGAAGCGATAGATAGCACAATTGAAATTTTAGCTTAAGGGAGGGTTTGTTTCAATGATTGTGTATGTATGCTCCCCCTATGGGGGACTTCAAGAAAACTATGAAAATGCGGTTGAGTATTGCAAGTGGGTTGTTAAAGAGGGACATACGCCGGTTTGCTCGCATGTGATGCTACATGGCATACTGTCAGATGATTGTCCTCAACAACGTAAACAGGGATTAGCCGCAGGATTGGCCTTGCTTGAAATTGTTGATGAAGTCTGGGTTTTTGGGGATAAAATTTCTCGTGGTATGGCAGGTGAAATTGCTCAAGCTACTAAGATCGGTATTCCTGTTGTCAGTTTTTTAGGTGTACGTGATTGGGAATATGCAGTGGGAAGCGAATTATTAAAGGCTGCCTCATTGGAGAGGGCGTGATGTTTATGTATTTTGTGCCTAAAAACGTAAGTATGCGGTTTGAGATATTGCCCGGGTTCGGCTTAAAGGAGCTTCTGCTTTGCGGAATTGCGTTAGCCATCGGTGGCGGGTTGGCGTTGCTGTTCGGTTTTTTCAATGTTCCGGATCCGGTTAGGCTTGCGCTTCTTGTTGTGCCGCCGGGTATCATGTTTTTCATTACTCAACCCGGTTTTGGTGGGGAATCTTTTTTCGATCTATTTAAGTTTTATCGTTCATGGTTACTGAATAAGAAGGTTTTCTTAAACTATTACGAGGGAGGTGGCGAACATTTTAAATAAACTGTTTAATAAAGAAAAACCCAATAAGGATATAAACAAATCACAAAAGAACAGTGTAAAAGAATGGTTGCCTATTGGAGATATTCGGGGGCATACCGCTAAATCAAAAAATGGCTCTTACTTAGCTTTTTTACGTATTACTCCTGTTAACTTATCTTTAAAAAGTGATAACGAAAAGCGCAGGATTGTTTCTGCTTTCCATGAAGTGATAAACGGAATAAACGCTTCTTTTCAAATTATCTCAATAAGCAGACCTATTGATCTTGACGTTTATATCAGATTCATAAACACAAGAATAACAGATGAAGCTAATACGGTAAAAAAGAGATTGCTTAAAGAGTATGTGCGTTATGCTTCTTTGCTCGTATCGGGAGGCGAAGCACACGAACAGCGCTTTTATATCGTCACATCTAAAGATGATGAAGCTGCTGCTATAAACGGAGCGCAGGAATTGAGTAATAATCTCCGTGGAGCTGGGCTTGAGTCTTATTTGTGCGATGGACAAGAAATTGCAGACTTACTTTTTTGTTTCTTTAATCCGGATAGAGTTTCTACCGAGAAGGTTATGCCTACGGGTACAATGTTACCGCCAAAATATGTGTAGAGAAAGGATGTTTTTATATGAGCAAACAAGATCAAATTTATATTTACCAGGCGAACGATTTATTAACAAACAGGGAAAGGAGATTTATTTCCTACGATCATCTTACGAAGCTTGGTCTTAAACCTGAATATGAAAGATACGATATGGTGTTTCGCGATACAGTTATAAGCGGTCTTTTTACAAAAAACAGGTTGAACGAAGTATATTCCCTTTATAACGGCGATATGAGGCCGAATGAATTCAAAGGAAGATCGCTTTCGGTTAGCGATGTTTTGGTCATAGAAAAACCTGATGAAGTTGAGGCTTACTACGTTGACCGTATAGGGTTTGTTGAATTGCCTGAGTTTGCAAAAGAACATATGCTTCGTTATTCGCCTTTGCGAAACAAGACCATATACGAACTACAAGCGGCAGATGTTTTTGACATTATTCTATCTCTTGAAGTTGTCGATGATCTGTCACAAGATGAGATAAAAGATATAGTCGATAGTGCGAAGTATAAATTGTCCCTTGACTATGATGTCGCTGTTCAAGCATTGATTGAAAACTATATCGCCGAAAGGGATTATAACGAACGAAGAAAGATGCAAAACGACAGGTAGAAAGGAGAAAATAATGGGAAATAATCAGGCATATAAAGATAAAGCACAATGGAGGGAAAGGTTCAGAAATTTAAAAGAACTGGAAAAGGAGATTAACCAACAGCTCGGACATAGTTGTGCCGAACGTAAACTTGGTGAATTTATTGAACATCTAATCGATAAATACGGACTGGATGATGTTGCTGTAATGGTCGGTGTTCAGATTGCTTCTGCCCCTTGGGATGGTCGGTACACCAAAGCCGTTAAAGAGTGGGCAGAATTGAATTCTTCTTTTTCTCAGTATTCGGATATGGATATTAATCATCCTCGGAATATCAATTATTCGTTGTACGCACATCCCGCTTACATCAACGAACTGGCTAAAAAGCTCATAAAAAAAGAGTGCGAAGCGTTATTGAACAAAGAATATGAACTTGTGGAAGTTTTTGATAAGATGGCGCTTTATACTGACGAGAGGATTTCCGCAGAAAAGATCAAGTTTTTGCTTCCTGATGTTCCGATGCATTTTTACTATGTTCGGGGAACTGACGATGATCCGGGTATTTACGGAACTATTGAAAAAAATCCTGTTCTTGTTAACCACACAGGGACTATATTGTCCCGTTCTCCGCTGTTGGATGAGCACGAAGAATACAGAGAGGTTGGTGATATGGATTGGCATTTCCCGGCCGTGATGCTGTGCTTAGGCGATTACATCGAAGAACCCGAAAACGCGAAACAAAAAACAAACGAACGTTATAACGGGCGATGAAAAGTCGCCCTAATTTTATTTTGAGGAGGACAATATGTACAAACTAAGTAACGTTAATCTTATTGACACAATGCAGAGGATTGTTGATACCACAGTTGAGCATTATAAGACTGATTTTGATTATGACGTTACCTTACTCGAGGGGCTCGAAGGTTGCAAAGATATTGGAAAAGAAGATTATCATTACCTTTGGATAACACGTCAAAATGGAACACACCTCGCGCCTGAAATAACTCTGTTTCACAGAGATTCATATGCTCAGCTAGTTTACAAGGAAAACGAGAAAAGAGGTAATTTTTTTCTTGTTGATGTCATTGATCCGGTAAGACTAACGGGTAATATTGTTGCTATAAAAGGTATACACGGTAATTTTAAAGAAGAAGATTACCCAGTATACTCTTGCGATGTTGTTTTCAGTTCAGGCCATAAAGAATCTTATACAGTTGAGCACTTTGATGGGCATAAGCAACGGTTGATGGATCGTCATGGTACAATCGAAAAACTCACTTATAGAGTAAATCCTGAGGATCAGTATAATCTAGATTTGCATTTGAGAGGAATGCGTCAACAAAGGGACAGGCAAAAAGACTGTAGTTTAGATACGTTTTTTAATGCGTTGAAAACGGATTATGAAAGATATGACAGATATAGCAGAGCGGGCGACAGATAGTCGCCCTTATTTTATTTTAAAAGGAGTGTTGAGCAATGAGTCAAGATAGAGAGATCACATTAATATTCTGGAAAAATGAAGGGCTGTCAGTTATTGCTGGAGAATGGCGTTGTTATTACGAGCGATCTTATGATGACGATTATTTTGATGGAATTTATGACATTATGAAGAAGGCTGCTCAAGATTATTACGATTATCTTGTCTATGGGCATATTAATAACCGCAATGAATATGAAAACGATGACAGATATTTTGTAATACATGACGTTACAACTCCCGATAGATTTTTCCAAAGAATTTTTCATTCGCAAGATATTCGTAAGCTTATGAATAAATATGATATTGACGAGACGTTTTCTTCCGGTTGGTACAACGTCGACTGTTTTATAGAATGTTTATACGATGTTGAGCATGATTTGACAAAAATTAAAAGGGAGGATATATGCCGATAAACAAAACGTTGCCCGATATGCTCGATATAACGTTGCCATCTGCGCTTAATTTTGCGCCTAAACACATCGATATGGGAGATCAGGCATTCCGCGCTATGGTTATTGTTGCTTATCCTCCGAAGGTTAATGCCGCTTTTTTGTCACGTTTTTCATCGCTTTCCAATGTGACACTATCAATACACGTTGAGCCTACTGATGCGACTACGCTGATAAGAAATATCAACCGTGCTGTGGGAGAATACGGCGGGAGAATGGAACTCGGCGGCAATGCGCTTACCATGCAGAGGCTTGAACAATCACTTAAGGACGCACAAGAGTTATTGCGTAAACTCGATCAGGAACAGCAGCAGGTGTTTTTTGTAACTGTTTTACTGCTTGTTGCCGCACGTGATGTTGTTGAGTTAAATAAACGTGTTCGGCGTATTGAGGGGATGATTGCGGCGGCCGGTATTCGCGCTCGGTCGCTGATGTTTCGGCAGGAAGCAGGACTAAAGACTATTGGCCCCTGGGTCTATGTTGATAAAGATATTAAAGCGTCTTTTGCGCGTAATATGCCCGCTGAAACGGTTGCGGCTATTTACCCTTTTAATGTTGCCGGTTTAAATGACGGCAGCGGAGTCATGTTGGGAAGGGATAAAGACAATGGACTTGTGTTGTTGGATATCTGGAAGCGCGAAGGGGACAGGACGAATTCAAATCTTACGATATTGGCTAAGCCGGGAGCCGGTAAGTCGTTTGCTGCTAAGATGCTTATACTGCGGGAATTTCTGATGGGTAGTCGGGTTATTGTCATTGATCCGGAAAGAGAGTATCGAGATATGTGTGAGATGCTAGGGGGAGAGGGGATTTGTTGCGGTAAAAATGGCAGGATTAATCCATTGAGAGTACGTAGTGCGCCACCAGAAGATGATACTGAGGCAACCTCCGCATCTGTTTCTTTACACCTACGAACCCTACGAACCTTTTTCGGCTTATATCTTCAAGATTTATCCGATTTAGAGAAAGCACTTCTGGAAGATGCATTGATCGAGGTTTATACTCAACACAAGAAAGTACACGGGGACGTTTCATATCCGACCATAAGGCATTTACACAAATATCTATCTGCTAAAGCCGAAGCAGAGGGAAGCACTTCCATATATACCCGTTTGTCTGTATTATTAAGGCGCGCCGCTGAGGGTGCTGATTCCGATATTTGGGCGATAGACGAGCCTGAAGGCAAAGGATCAGATTTTACCGTGCTTGATATTTACGACCTCAAAGATGCGGAAGAATCGGTCCGAAGGGCGCAGTATTTTAATATCCTTTCGTATGCATGGAACATGGTCGAAAGGGACAGAACGCAAAAAACAATCTTGGTAGTGGATGAAGCTTGGATTCTTGCCGATCCGCATACTCCGCAAGCTCTAGCATTTTTGCGCGATACCAGCAAAAGGATCAGAAAGTACATGGGCAGTCTTATCGTTATTAGCCAAAACGTCATTGACTTTTTAGCTCCGGAAATACAGCGGCACGGACAAGCTATTTTGGATAATCCGACTTACAAACTGCTTCTTACTCAAGGGGAGAAAGACCGGCAGATACTGGCTAACCTCATGAATTTGTCTGAGTCCGAAGAAGAATTCCTTATGACGGCAAACAGAGGCGAAGGGCTTCTTGTCGCAGGATCGCAACGTATAAGGGTAAAAATTGAAGCCGCACAATATGAAATGCAATATTTAACCGGGGGCGGGCGTTAGACCCGCCTTTTCTCTTGTTCCTTTTATAGTGTAGTGCCAATAAAGGAGTGTAGTGCCAATGTATTTACGAATGAAAACAGTGTCGGGAAAGCAATATTTTAGTCTTGTTGAATCTTATCGCGACAAAGGCATGGTAAGACAGCGTGTCATAGAAAGCCTTGGCAATACCGAAACCGCTTTGGATATTCTATCTCAGAGAGAAAATTGCAAAGAGTTTATCGAAAAAATTATGTCTTACCTGCCCTCTCCTTCTAAGAGCCCGCTGATATGGTTTGGTGGAAAGGGAAGATCAGCAAAACATATACTCGAGCGAATGCCCGAGCACACCTGTTATGTTGAACCTTTCGGCGGCGCTGCCCACGTTCTTTCTCAAAAGAAGCCCGTTTATGCGGAAGTTTTAAACGACATTGACGGAGATTTAATTAATTTTCTTATGGTTGCGCGCGATAATGCTCAAGAATTGTTCAATCGCTGCTCTACGTTGCCGTATAGCAGGGAGTTGTTTTTGCATTACAGGTCTTTACCCGTTCCTAAAGATTCGATCGAAAGAGCTGTTCGCTTCTTTTATCTCAACAGATCGGGTATCGCTAAGGGAAATTGCGGTTCTTTATTTAATCAACGCACCGGATGGCGAGCGAGCAAGACACACAATACCGCTCGAACATATACTTTCGCTTGTGACACTATTTTAACGTTCTCAAGGCGTATGAAAAACGTTATGATTGAAAACCGTGATTTTCGCGATATTTTCAGGATATACGACTCAAGTGATACCTTTTTCTATGTTGACCCGCCCTATATCGGCAAAGAAGAATACTATGCCGGTGATTTTTCTGAAAAAGATCACAGGGATCTTTCTTTTATTCTTAACAACATCAAGGGGAAAGCAATTGTTTCATATTACGATGAGCCCTTACTTGTCGATCTTTACCCAAATTGGAGGCGCGCTTCTTTCCATACCGTACGTCAGGTTGTGAACGGAAACAACAATAGGGCAACCGAATTATTGCTCATGAATTTTTAGGAGGACAGTGTGAACAAAGAAATTAAATTGGCTTTACAGGACTACTTTATGATGCAGGTTGATTATAACAATAACGGTATTCTCGCAAGACACAAAATGTCTCTTAAAAGCGCTTCGGTGATGGCAAATAACCGTGTTGACATAAATGGCGACATTGTTCTTATCGAAGATGTTCCGATGTACAAAATTGAACCGAATTATTCGTATAGGCTCGACAAAGAGCTGATGCCCACCCTGATTGCAATAGATGATGATATGCCCGATATTAAGCTGTCGGCTGTAAGGGACAGGTGATATTGTGGTACGAATAAGAAAGCCCAGATCACATCTTTTGGTCGTCATTAAATTTCTTCAAGGCGTTTCGCTTCTTGCTGCGATGTTGGTCTATTTTTCAACTTTCAATATAGTGTTTGCTGCTTTAACCTTGTTTATGCTTTTAGGCGGATCTTTTGCAGCAATGTTTTTGATTCGCCATAGAAGGCGCAAGAGGTATTTAACCAGCGGCCTTAATGTTGTTGATAAAATGTCGGGCACGGAATTTGAAGAGTTCCTTTTAGTACACTTTAAGCAACTTGGATACAAGGCTCGCACAACTCCCACCACAGGGGACTACGGGGCTGATCTTATTCTTGAAAAAGACGGCATTAAAACCGTTGTTCAAGCTAAACGCTGGGGGCAAAAAGTAGGCGTAGAAGCTGTTCAACAAATTTTAGCGGCGATGGGGTATTACAAAGCAAGCAAAGCGATTGTGATAACCAACAACTATTGTTCAGAAAACGCCCATGTGTTAGCCAATGCCAACAATATTGAGATATGGAACAGGGATGAATTGCAAAAATTCATGAACAAGACCAACGGGAAAGCGAGCGCCGTGTATGTTGCGGGAAACTCAACTCATTCTTTAGATATCTGCCCTGAATGCTCCGGAAAACTTATTAAAAGACATGGTAAGTATGGTGAATTTTGGGGCTGTTCTTCCTATCCTGGTTGTCGTTATGTGCGAAATTCCTATTCCGGTTCGGGAAATTTCTGATTGTTCAAAAGAGGGTGATACAAAACCCTTGCCCTCCTATTTTAAATCGATTGTAGGGCAAATTTGAGCGTCTCATTTCTATCCATTGGGTGCGCACAAAGACGAGTGTTGTCGAATATTGTTTCTTTATTTTTGTCGGAGGTTTAATTATGTGGATTAAAGTTGCTTTTTTTGTTGTCTCTAATCCCCGAATAGTTGTAAAAATTATCGTCGCCGCAACATTGGTGTTTTTATTTTTCTTGTTATTGCTGATTGCTCCTTTTGCGCTGTTGATAAGCGCGCCGCTGTCCCCTCCGTCTATGGTGGATATTTATGTCCAGGGAACAGACAGGGCAGAGCAATTAACTGCCGATGGCTATTACGGTAAACTTGAGATCGACCCTATGGATGTATTGACCATATCCGCCGTATTAAGAAAGCAGGATTTTTCGTCGGCTTCCGTCCGAAGAGTACAAAACCTTGCAGGCAGCTTCATAGAGAAAACGGGTTATCGCGATAAAAAGGTCGGCTACGATCCTGTTTTCGACGAGGAAGGAAACGTGATAGGGCAAACCCCCAGATATGAAACCTTTCCCGTTTATCGAATTCGAAACATTGAAGAAGTTGCTTCAGTTTTGGGCTTTACTGAGGAAGAAAAAAGATGGGCTATGGAGATGAGAGGTGGGGACAGACAGTTTACTAACATTGTCGGAGTTGGCAGCGGTGCGGCTTTAGACTGGTGGACGCAAGTGCGCCATATCTTCCCCCGCGGTATGGAAGTTAGCGTTACTGACGTAACGACAGGACGATCATTTAGGATGAGGCGTACAGGCGGCAGAAATCATGCCGACTCCGAACCCGTCACTATCATGGATGCAATGACTATAAGGGATATATGGGGTGAATGGAGCTGGAACAGACGGCCTGTCATAGTGGAAATTGACGGGCAGCTTATAGCCGCATCAATGAACGGGATGCCGCACGGATTTGACACTATACCCGGCAACGGTATTACGGGTCATTTGTGTATTCATTTTCGGCATAGCTGGACTCATGTCGGGAACAGAGAGTGCATGGAGCATCAAGCGATGGTTTTGCGCGCTTCCGGATATATTTTTGACCAGGTGTCAAGGACTGCCGAAGCTTATGATTTTACTCCGGAGCATGGTCCGGAAACAATTCGATAATACCGAAATACAAGAAGGGAAGTGTCTATTTTGAACATAGCTGTTGCTTTATCTCAAGGGATGCCTCATCTTAAAATTTTTGACTTTATCAGAAAAGAAAACGATGTTTTATACGAGCACGTGGGTTCTGTTGACAACGAAGGGATAAAAAAGACTCTATTGGCCGTATCGCGTCTGCCCGTTGACGCGCTGATCATAGATACCGATATATCTCCTGATACGGGACTGCTTTTGGGCCTGCATTCTTTCAGGATTTCTCGTCCGGATGCCCGCGTTCTGTTCATCGCCAACAGAAGGCAGCCCGGGGATGATCTTATTTCCGGGGTTGTGAGCCTTGGGTTTTATGACATTATTGAAAACATTGACGAGCAGCAACTACTATCAGAATTGGCAATCTGTTTAAAGAATTCATATCCATATTCCCGTGTAGTTAAATGGCATCGCGGTTTCCGAAACGAAACGGATATAAAGATTAAAGAAGTAAGGGAAAGAGTTGTGATAGAACGCAGGCCTGTTGGCAAGGTAACGGTTGCTGTTGCCGGTGTTGCCTCAGGTGTTGGTTGTACTCATATCGCTCTTTCTATTGCATCTTATCTGTCTGCCTATGGGACAGTGGCGCTGGTTGAGGATTCACAACGCCCTGTATTGGCATCTATAAGCGGATTAGGACAAGAGATTTCAAAACCCTATGAGGCTTTTAAATATGTCAATACTGATATTTATCCGTTACCGCAGTTGTCAGATGGGTTACATGAATCGTTTTTATACGAACGGTTATTGTCTGCGCTCAATAATTATGACTATATTGTTCGTGACTTAGGCGTTTTAAACGCAGAAAGACTAAGGGAGTTATACAAGGCAGAGAGCGCTTTTCTCGTTGTGTCGGCTTCTCCTTGGCGCATAATGGATTTTGTCAGAGCGCATAATTCGCACAAAGACGATTTTACAAATATCAATATTGTTTCAGCTTTTGGTTCGGATAAAGATTTACGTTTGTACCGACAGGTAACGAATATTGTCCCTACTATTCTTCCTTTTGCCGTCAATCCGACACAGGTTTCCAAAGACACAGAAACAATCTATAAAAAAATATTTGACTTTTTACTTCCTGAACGCAAACAAAAACGTAAATTCGGTTTGTTTTAACAAAAAACTTGGGAGGAGGAACGGGTTAGCTCAGGGAGTTAACCCAATGTCTGTCAAACGCACAAAATGACGTTTTAAGCCCTTTGATTCTTGTGGACATGTTAAATATTAAGCTTGTCCCAAAACACGGACAGGGGCTTATTTTTTGATATACAACAAACAAAAAAGGGGGACTTGCTGTGAATCATATTTTAGTTAACACGCAAAGGGAATGGGATAATGTACCGTTACTGTACAGAGGAATTGTGTTTATTGATAGCGATCCTGAGGAGGATGATTTAATTGTTATAAAACAGACGAAAGGATTTTTAGTGGTCACGGGAAAAAGTCGAGTGAGGGCAGTACACAATGCACAATTATCGGCAAGAGGCGAATCGCTAATAATGGCCGAGGATAGCGCGATTATTAATGCTTGTGGCAGAGCGGTAGTTTTTGCAAACGGGAATTCTACTGTAAACGCAAGCGAAGATGTTCGCATTCATGCCAAAGGTAATTCACGTGTCAATGTTTCCGAAGGAGTAATAATTACAGCAGAAGAAAACGCAATGGTTTATGCGCGGGGATATACTAGCGTGACCGCTAGTGATAACGCAATTATTGTTTCAGATGATAACTTAATGATGGAGGTCAGTGGAAATTCCATAGTCTATGCTCACGGTAATGCAAATATCGCGGCCAGTGACAAGGCTTTTGTTTTCCTCAATGGTGATGGAGAGATAAAGGCTACCGATAAGGTTGTCATAATGGCTAAAGGGGAGGCTAAAATTGAAGCATGGGATAAGACAACCGTTATTGCATACGAAAACGTTCAAGTATGCGCCAGATCTGAAACTGTTCATACCGAACTCTTCGATGATGCCGTCAGAACAAACGACTACTACGAAATTCATATTGAAGATACGGGGGGAGAGGTATGAGGACGGGAGATTTGTGCTTTATTGACGATGATTTTTTTGATAAAGTTGACGATATCAACCTAAAAATAAACTACGAAACAACAAAGCGTCCCCATGTTGTAGTATTTAAAGAAGAAGGACAGGATTTATATTGGGTAGTTCCGTGCAGTAGAAAGGTTGATAAATATATCGGCATTGTAGAACGAAAAAAGAGCAGAGGATATGATACAAGAGGCATTTTGATATTGGATGTAGCCGAACTCAAGGGGAAAACAGTTTTGCTTTTTCAAGACATGTTCCCGATAGCAAAAAAATACTTAACTGCCTATGTTAGAGGTGATAATGAGTTGTATATAAGCAACGACGAAATTCTTGATAAGATAACAAAAACCGCACGTTATTGTTATCGGAGATTGTTGGAAGGTTTTTGGTTTTCCACAACACCACCCAATGTTGAAAAAATCAGAAATATGATGTTAAGAGAAGTTACTAGAAGTGACAGATAAAATTTTCTTATTGACAAGGTCAGTATTTTCTTGTATTATCTTTGTAAGAAAAGTGTGTTCTCGCTACAGTCCAACATAGCGAGTAAAAAAAGGACTGTCGCTTACCACCTAGCGACTAACAAATGGTGTCCGCTATCGCTATGCGGGCTATAAGAGGGCGATGAAAAGTGTTTTACCGCTTTGACTTAATATAGCGGGTAATAAGAGAGTCGCCGCTTACCACCTTGCGGCTAACAAATGGTGACCGCTGTCGCTGTGCGGATTATAAATAGGCGGAGGCAAGTTTTAATCAGCTCTATGATGAGCCAAAAGTGTAGATGTGCTTCTATGCTTTTGGCTTTTCTGATTTTAAGAATGGAGATGATTATATGTTCAATCACAGAACACTCTCAAGCCACATTATTCTCATATCCTTTTTATTTTTAGCTTTAATCGGCGTATTTTCTCCAATAAGAGCTGATGCTGAACAACCGATCAACATTATTATGAATGGGCGGCGCATTGAAACCGACGCTTCCCCGGTGTTGAGAAACGGAAGAATTTTTATACCCGCAAGGACTATTTCCGGCGCTCTTATGATGAATATAGAGTTTAATTCCCAACGACAAACCATTGCTATTTGGAATAACCATAAACAAATTTCGTTTGCTATCGGAAGCAACAGGGCTTTTTTGTTTGTATTCCCATCCCATGGCAAGTATGAAACCATCCTGCTTGATGCCCCCTCCTTCATACATAACGGACGGACAATGATTCCTTTGCGGTTTGTTTCGGAGATTTTCGGACTGGATGTTTCGTGGTCGAGCGAAACCCGTACAGTCACCATCTCGTCGCCGCGCCCTGTGTTGCCTGTCAAGGCAACTGCGTATCTTCCTCCAACACAGATGAATCCCGAAAGGCGCAAGATGTCTCCTGAGGAAGTGATCGCCCTTATCGAACCCGCAACGGTACAGATACAATTAATTCAAAATGCGGTGAGAGGAAGCGGATTTGTCATTTCTCCCGAAGGGCTTGTCATAACAAATGCTCATGTAGCGCGCGGGGTCAAAAACTTATATGTTGCCTTTAAAAATGGGGAACATTTTCCCGTTCAACTTTTAAAGCTCAACAACAGAAGCGATTTGGCGCTTTTAAGAATACTTGCAGAACCGGGGCGTACATTTCCGTATGTTAAATATAGGGCTTATCGTAACTCCGTACTCATCGGGGATACCGTTTTGTCATTCGGCAATCCCGACGATAAGCAGTGGGTCGTTTCGCAAGGAACGGTAATCGATATTTTCACCATACCCTTGGCTTCTGCATGGACAAAAGAATATCCTCTTATCATGCATGATGCGCCAACAGGACGGGGAAGCAGCGGCGGCATATTGGCTAATCTATATGGCGAATGGATTGGCGTTAATGCTTTGGGCGGTGTTTATGAACAATTTGGGTTTGCAGTTCCGATGGATTATTTATATGAGCTTGTTGACGGGTCATATTTTAATTTGATTTGTGATTGGGAAAGCTATTGGACCGAATCCTTTACATGGAGGAGTGAATTGTTAAGAGCCAAGAAATATTTCGACAAGGCTCTTGACGCTCAAGGCGGAAGTCAAAAGCAAGCTGACGCTTGGCGTAAATCATTAAAGATAGTTCAAAACATAAGATTTTTCCCATCTATGCATGAGCCGCTGTTTCCGGAGCTTTTTTATCTTCCCGGCTTGTTTGTAAGGAAAACCGATGCTTTGATAGCTTACTATACGTATCATCTTGATGTTTTGGAGGGACGCATGGTGTTTTCACAAGATGAAAAAAACAGGCTTTGGGATAACGTTGAACGCGCCAAATCCCAATACATTGCGGAGCATAATAGGGTGCGAGCGGCGGTAGATCCGGAGGATACTTATAAGGCATCTTTACCTTGAAAAGATTCTTATTAATGGTATTGACACGGTATTGTCGTAGTGGTATAATTTTTATATTGATATGGTATTGAAACGGTTTTTAGGAGGCAATTATGCCGGTTCGTAAATCCAGTATTTCGTTGTATCCGGAAATTGAGAAGCGCATCACGAGCAGAGGGGGTTTATCGGAGGTTATAAGGCGCGATCTGGCGAGGCTTTATGATCTCTATGAGAGAGCCTTGCGAACTGTTGAACTATCCCGGCAGGAGATATGCCTTCTGGCTGATGTTTTACCCGTTGTGGGCTTTGATATGACTGCGGTAAGATATTTGTATATCGTGCTCAATGAAGCGTCTTATGATGCTTTTTATGCTAAATGGGAAGTGGACAAAGAGATTTTCGTTAAGAAGATTTCTGAATTTAGCCTTATTCATAGCCTTGCTATATTCGATGCCGTAGAAAGATATAAGCTGAATGACGATGGAAATGTCGACAAGATAGAGTGGTATTTTAAAGAGTTTTAGGGAGTGGTTTTTGTGGAAACTGAGTACAGCGGCAACTATCTTTCCAATAGAGAATGGTTTAGAAACGTATTAAAGGGACAAAACGTTATCTTGTGTTACACATCTGCCTTAGAGTGCCATGAGCTTTTTCTTGGGTATATAAACGAGAAGCAGATTGATGTTTACGCCTTGGAAAAGGGTGAGTATACAAACATCAATTATTATGTTGTAGACAGTTTTGATGGGATTGAAACCGTTCGCTTCGGAGATTTGGTTTGTACTTCTATAAATCAAACTGTAAATGATATGCTTGCTGATTTTGATAACATTGACGAACAATCGTTTATAGAGGGTTTAGGCACTTATTATTACACGAACGGTAAGAGTTTTGACAATCTGGAAATATTGCCCGAGAACATGGAACAGTTTAACGCTATAAAGGATTGGGCTATTGAATATTGGGACGAATGATGAAATTTATACATACATGGAAAATTTCTTGCATCCTTTTATTGAGCAAGCATCAGAAAATTTAGTGTGGAATAGTCAAGATTGTCTTTGGGAAGAAACTGATAGACAAATAAAGAAACGATTAGTAGACCGTTAGGGTGTACCCTAGTGGTACTATTGTTTTACGTGTCATACAGATTGATTTTCTTATTTTGCTACGTGTCATTTTAGTTGTTGATTTTGTGGCACAATCTGGGTATAATTA
>Ga0209616_1000059_pt1 | contig 31090 bp, 29 predicted proteins | sample FlocCalmetaG_FD_184153 | JGI IMG/M metagenome (GOLD analysis project Ga0209616, IMG submission 184153) | Freshwater bacterial and archeal communities from Indian Creek, Illinois, USA - Floc-Cal metaG (SPAdes) (version 2) | ecosystem: Environmental > Aquatic > Freshwater > Unclassified ...
CCGGCACAACCACGGCATCGACGCCCTTAAGAAAGTGCTCCGCGCCTTTTTCTTCTATTTCCTCTGCTTTGACCCACACCAGCTGTATCTTGACGCCATGGGCAAAGCCCGCATGATGCAAGGATTCTACTACGCTCAAGTAGGCGTCGGTGAACGAAACATACTTGCCCACTATGGCGACTTTTACGGTTTGCTCGCACTTCGCTATATTGGCCACTAGTGTGCGCCATTCTTTAAGATCGGGCTGGCTAGGCGTGAGGCCCAAACGCTCGATAACCAGCTCGTCAAGGTGCTGACGCTCAAGCATCAACGGCACTTCGTAGATGGAGGAGACATCTATATTTTCAATGATCGCGGCGGGGTCAGTGTCGCAAAAGAGAGCGATCTTGGCGCGAATTTCCACCGAAAGCGGTTCCTCGGTGCGACAGATGATGACATTAGGCTGAATACCTAGGCTGCGCAGCTCCTTGACGCTGTGCTGGGTGGGCTTAGTCTTAAGCTCTCCCCCGCGGCGTAAAGTTGGCACTAGGGTCACATGCATGTATAGCACACTTTCACGGCCTAGGTCGCGTCGCATTTGCCTAATTGCTTCAAGAAAGGGGAGCGACTCAATGTCGCCCACAGTTCCCCCTATTTCTACAATCATGACCTCGGCATTTGTTTCCCTGGCCACCCGTAGCATCCGTTCTTTGATCTCGTTGGTGATATGGGGGATAACCTGTACGGTGCCCCCCAAGTAGTCGCCCCGCCGCTCCTTATCGATGACCGACTTATAAATCTTGCCTGCGGTGACATTGTTGCTCGCCGAGAGATTGATGTCCATAAAGCGCTCATAATGGCCCAAATCTAAATCGGTCTCCGCCCCGTCCTCGGTGACAAAAACTTCGCCGTGCTGGTAGGGGCTCATCGTCCCAGGGTCGACATTAATATAGGGGTCGAACTTAAGTACGCTCACCACATATCCCCGTGCCTTAAGCAAGCGCCCTAGTGAAGCCGCCGTAATCCCCTTGCCTAAACCTGAAACGACACCCCCGGTGACAAAGACAAATTTAGCCATAGACTATCATCCCTCCTGCCCATAAAGTTGAAAAGCCGGGCTGCGCCCGGTTATTCGTCGTCCTCGTCGTCTTCGTCGTCGCTCACTAGCGGCTCGCTTTCCTCATCGGGAAAGACTGTTTCGTCCTCATCGGGAACGGGACTAAGTAGGCTGCTCTCGTCGTCGTCATCATCATCGTCTTCGACAAAGACATAGTCGCCTGGCTTAGGCTGGTATTCAGCCTCGCCGGGAATAACGACTGGGGTAGACTTTTGTTGACCGCCCGCCCAGTCGCGGAGGCCCCAGAAGCCCTTGCCCATATGCACAAAACGGGCATCGAGATTTATCTGCGTGAGTACATGGGCGAGGTGCTCGGGCGTGTTCGGTATTGTTTCCCCGCGCTCCGCGACAATTTCACTCACCAGGTCTTTGAAATGCATGGTTTGTCGGCGCGTGCGTAAAATGCGCAGACCAGTATCAGGTATAGGTTCACGCTTCTTATTGATGGGGCTGTTCACTGCACTAGTCCCTCCTTATGCCAACGGCATTCGCAAGTATTATATGCATTATACTGCTCCCTGCCAAGGGCATGGAGAAAAATCAGCTTATTTTCCTCTATCGGCAGTTATTTTATGCCCCGACGCACCATTTCTTGCACAATAAAAGAGGCCACATGGGGGGGCAAGGTACCGCCGCCAAAACCCGCATCAAAGCCTAGTTCAATTGCTAACTCATGGCTAATACGGGGGCCACCGCAAATGAGCACCAATCTGTCGCGCAGTCGCTCTGCTTCGAGCAATTCAACTAGCTCTGTTAAATTTGGGATATGGACATCCTTCTGTGTGACGACCTGCGAAACTAAAATGGCATCCGCCTGAAGCTCAATTGCCCGGGAAATAAGTGTTTCGTTGGGCACTTGACTGCCCAAGTTTACCGCCACCATCTCCGGATATCTTTCTAACCCATACTCACCGGCATAGCCCTTCATGTTCATAATGGCATCTAAGCCCACGGTATGGGCGTCTGTGCCCGTGCAGGCGCCTACCACGACCACTTTGCGGCCGATTTCGCGGCGAATGTACTCATTGACGCCGTAAAAACTAAGGTGCAGGGCATCAACCTTGGGCACAGAGATGGTCGAGAAGTCAACCGTGGCGGCTGTTTTGGCATAAACAACAAAGAAACTGAAGTTTTCCCCAGCGGCCGCCATGTGCACGACGCTAGCACTAGTAAACCCCATGCGCTGCACAAGCTGCTTGGCCGCCTCTTTCGCTTCTTCGCTGATGGCTACGGGCAGGGTAAAAGACAGCTGTACCGCTCCGTCGTTCTCGGTATCGCCATATGGACGAATCTCCAACTCTATCGCCCCCCTAGAAGAGTACGTGACTGCATGAGTTCTGGAAAGGGATTGTTGTAATCGGGTGCCTTTTTTACTACGCCTTCTAATCCCTTGCCGCCAAAGCGTCCGCGCTTGACATCGGCAAATAGGCCAGCCTCTAGTGACTCCATGAGACCCCTTTTCTCCACATGGAGGAGTAGAGTCAGAGCCTTATCAAGAACCTCGTTAGCTCTTTTTTCTATTTTGCCGCCCTCGACAAAGCGGATTTCGTCGCCTAGTGAGCGCGCCGTGTTCATCACATAGCGGGCATTTTCCAGAGCTAAGTAGCGATCCTGCAAGAAGGGGGTGTGGATGGCCTCGGTCATCATGCCGAGGAGATGAATGCCCTGCTGCGTCAGTATGGAGGTGAGGTTGAACATGGCGTTCATCGCCTGCCCCTTAAAGATATTGCCTGTCATATGCTTGGTGGGGGGCATGTACTTGAGCGGAGCACGGGGGAAGATTTGCCGCGCCATTTGCGCCTGGGCAATTTCTAGCAGCATGCCATCTTCCTGTGCGGGGTCTATTTCAAAAGCATGCCCTAGACCAAGCTGTTCATCGGGGATGCTGGCCAAGTGCGCTAACTGCTCGTTGATAAACTGGCTCGCCAGCACGGTGTGCGCTGACTCGATGGCGTCGGCCGTGGTGAGGTAGTTGTCCTCCCCCGTATTAATGATAATGCCCGCGTAGCCATTGATGATGCGCGAAAAGTGCTGGTCGATGAGGGTGCGCTGCATATTGATGTCGCGAAAGAGTATGCCGTACAAAGCGTCGTTTAGCATCACGTCGAGGCGCTCGAGCGCCCCCATGGCGGCAATCTCCGGCATACACAGGCCTGACGCATAATTGACCAAACGAATGTAGCGCCCCGCCTCCTGCCCGGCTTCATCTAAAGCTTGGCGCATAATGCGGAAATTCTCCTGCGTGGCGTAGGTGCCGCCAAAGCCTTCGGTTGTGGCGCCGTAGGGCACATAGTCGAGCAGACTTTGCCCCGTGGTGCGAATGACGGCGACAATATCCGCCCCGGCACGAACGGCCGCCTTGGCCTGCGCCACATCTTCGTAAATATTGCCGGTGGCGACAATAACATAGAGGTAGGGCTGCTTGCCTTCACCTATCTCAACGAGCAATCTCTCCCTCTCGCGTCGACCCTGGGCGATTTTTTGCAAGGCCCCGTCGGCGAGTTCAGCTATTTTCTCGTCCACCCCACCCCGTTGCTCTGGGATTTGGGTGAGCGACAGCCGCCCTAGAGCTAGCTCTGTGGCCACTTCCAGCGGTGTTGCCGCGAGGGCCACGCAGGCGTTGGCTATGTAGAAGGCAGCCCCCCTGCCTAGGCCTCCGCCGCGCACCAAGTCTTCGATCACCAAGTTTGGCAAGGGAACGCCCTCACTATCTACTCCGTCTATGCCAAAGAGCCTGGCCACAGTGCGCTCTACGGCTACTGTGGTGTGTCCGGCAATAAACTCCTGCAGGCTGGCGGCGATTTGGGCGGCAGCCTGCCGCGACCTTGCTACTTTTTCTAAATCGAGTTTTAACTTACTCATACTAGACTATTCCTCTCCTTTCACCTGAAGTAAAGACAGTGCCTGCAGGACGATGCTCTCAGGCAGGCCAAGAAACCTGGCCACACGTATGGCCTCGCGGGAAAGGGCTTCGGCCGGAGCTACGCGGCACAGACTGTAGTCCATCAACCGACCTAGCTCGCTTAGCGATTCGGGCTTTGTTCTGGCTAGGGCTTCCCGTAGCTCCTCCTCTCCCACCTGACTGAGACCTACCACCTGCCAATGCACCACTCCTTCGAGATGAGCTAGGCGGTCATAGTGCGTTGTCAGGAGGGTGATGCTTGGGGCGCACTGCAAATGCAGGACTACGGCCTGCGCCAAGGCACTGCCCTCGCGCGGGTTAGTCGAAGACGCTAACTCGTCAATGAGTAGCAGCGCGCGGTCGCCTGGCTGTGGCAAGGCCGCGCAGAGATTCACTACCTCGTGGCCAAAGCGGCTGAGCCCAGAGAGATGGGCGCGGTATTCGCCCGCCAACATCGTGACGGCCGAAAAGAGAGAGGTACGACAGTTTCTGGCTGGCACGTACATGCCGAACGCAGCCAGCGAGGCCAAGAGACCCACCGTACGCAGGGCCACCGTCTTGCCGCCCATGTTTGCCCCCGTAATAATTGCTACCCCTGCACTTAAGTCCAAGCTGGTAGGCGTAAAGATAAGCCCCCGTGTGACAAGTTCGTCTTCCACTTGTGGGTGACGCGCCATGTCCATGGTAAAGTGCAAAGGTTCCCCATAGGCCACAATCTCTGGCCGAGTTGCGCACCAACGGCGAGCGAGCAGGGCTTTGCTAAGGACAACATCTAGGCGGGCCAGGCGCTCGATAGCGAGGCTTAGGGAGGCCACCCTTAACTTAATCTCTTGCGATAGCCTGCCGCGCACCCTTTCCTCTTCCTCGTGTTCCATGGCCTTTAGTTTCTCTAGCTCTGCTTCTAAGGACGATTCGCCAGCGGTGGCTTTACGCACATAGTAAATCTCGGTATATGTTTCGCGACTTTGCACAAAGCGACCACTATGTTCTAAAATTTCGCGCTGGGCACGCTCTTGGCGCGGTACGGCAATTTCGCCGGCGAGATTAAACTTCTGGGCAAAAGTCTTTTCGGCCTTCTCTTTCTCTAGGGAGGCGAGACCAGCTAGTTTTTTACGCCTTTCGCGCAGCAGGGAACGCACCTCCCCGAGTTGGGGAGAATAGGCGTCGGACAGATAGAAGGAGGGCGAGCCGGTCTGATCTGGGTCAAGCAGCAAGGAGAGGGCCGCTAAATCCGGCGGGGCGAATTCGCTTGCTAGCTCGGGGTTGCTGTAGAGCAAGGTTCGTATCGCAGCGCAGAAAAAAATATTTTGCTTCAGCATAAAAAATTCCGCATCATGCAAGACACCCCCGACAGAGACACGGCGCAGCTGTTCGCGCCAGTCTGGTACCTGGCCTAGGTAGTGGCGCATTTTCAACAGGCGACCTTCGCTGACCGGATCATTAAGCAAGGCCAGCAAGGCCCCCAGAGAAGCAAGTTCCTCCTCTAGGGCTTGCTCCTCGCCTGGTTGAAAAGGGACGAGCCGTGCCGCTTGGGACTTTCCATAAGGGGAAGCCAAATCTAAGCAAGCGAAAAAATATGGCACACCGAGCACAGCATCACTTTTAGCCACAGGCCAACCCTCTTTCGCCACAAACTTTAGCCACACACCGCCTCGTCGGAGGCAAAGAGATCATAGACTGGAATTGGCGCTAAATGCGCGGCCACCTCGGCGGCAAATTGCTGTGGGACATAGTCTTTGCCGCTAGGGGCCGTGGGGTTGACTGTTACCGCAAGCAGGCGAACTTGTTCTAATACCTCGACCCGTCCACCGCGAGCACGATACTGCTGCCATATCTCAGGCGAAGCAAAAATATGGGTCGGGTCAGCGGAGACCAGCAAGGTATGTTTGGCGAGGCGAGGCCGCTGCATAATCTCGCTCAGGAGCGACGCACTCACAGCCCCGGGCACAATGAGAGTAAAGTCTGCACCGCGCGGCAGGGTATCGACAATGGCTGCAGCATGCCCTAGGGCGGAGGCAAAAGGTAGCACCCTAGCACCCTGCGAGGTAGAAAGCAGCAATTGCCCAGCCCGAATGGCCAGAGCGGCCGCCACCCTCCCCGCCCCCACAGGCACCAAGGGTAAAGAACAGAGTGCCGCAAAATGCAGGGTGCGCGTTAGTATGTGGCGCATACTCCCCCCCACCACGGCCCCTGTTGCCAAAATAGCGGCCTCTGTCACCGCAGGAGATGCCGAACCAACTCTATCTAGCGCCCCGTCCACGAGCACCAAGTCACAGCCAAGTTCTTGCATCAGGGCGATACAGTGGCGCATTTCACCGTAACTATCCGGGCCGGCAATCTCCACCGGCCCGCACTCACGCGCACGCACCAGCAAGACCTCACCTAAGGCGGTGACAAAACCCGTGGCGGCTAAAATTTCGAGCGCCGCAGTCGCCCGCCCCAAGGTGCCGGCAGCCGTGGCTATAATGGTCCCCACCGGCACTTCAATGCGGGGTTTAGCGTGGCGGCTGACAAGGTCGATTTTCTCGCCGTCGTAGCCTATGGATGACAACCCCAGCGAAAGCCCCGCCTCTGCGGCCTGGCTAATGAGGCTGTTTAAGGCCACAGTCTTGCCGGCATTCTTGGCGAGCCCCACCACCGAAACAGAGCGCACTTTGGCGCGGGTGATGATTTCCAGCAGCCGCATGCTAGGCGCGGGGCTTCCGGAAGCGTTGGCGCATGGCCTTTAGTCCTTCTGGCTCGATAGATACTTTGTCTCCGTTAAAAAGACCAGCCACGCCGATTTTATCGTCTTTTTCGCAAACTCCACATTCAAGACAGGAGCTGTGTTTATCGGCGGGCTCGGTATAGGCCGAGATAACGCCCTCGAAATTGCGCAGGACTACTTGGCGGTCAGACATCGAAATAAGGTACTGGGGCATTACTGGTATTTTGCCACCGCCGCCTGGGGCATCCACGACAAAGGTAGGCACGGCAAAGCCGGAAGTATGGCCGCGCAAGCTCTCGATGATTTCAATCCCCCTCGCCACGGAGGTGCGCATGTGCGAAATCCCCTGCGACAAATCACACTGGTAAATATAGTACGGTCGTACGCGCATGCGCACCAGCTCATGCACGAGCTTCTTCATAATGTGCGGGCAGTCATTGACGCCGCGCAAGAGTACGGACTGATTGCCAAGCGGTATGCCCGCGTCGGCGAGCATGGCACAGGCGGCCTTAGCTTCAGGCGTTATCTCCTTAGGATGATTAAAATGCGTATTGATCCAAATGGGATGGTACTTCTTAAGCATATCGCAAAGAGCGCTGGTGATGCGCATCGGCATAACCACAGGCATGCGAGTACCAATGCGGATTATCTCCACATGGGGAATTTCGCGCAGGCGCTTAATGATGTACTCCAAGCGTTCGTCGCTTTGTGCCAAGGGGTCGCCTCCCGAGAGCAGTACATCGCGCACGATTTTGTTCTCACGAATATACTCTATGCAGTTGTCGATTTGCTCCTTGCCCGCCGCTTGGTCATGCTGACCGGCGAAACGTCGGCGGGTGCAATGACGACAGTACATGGCACACTGATCGGTGACCAGAAAAAGTACGCGATCGGGATAACGATGAGTGAGACCTGGTACGGGTGAATCACTGTCTTCATGCAGGGGGTCGGCCATGTCTTCTGGCGACGAAGTTAATTCCGGACGGGTGGGAATAGCCTGCTTCCTTATCGGGCAGCAGGGGTCCTCGGGGTCAATGAGCGAGGCATAGTAGGGGGTAATGGCCATGCGCAAAGACAGTAGTGCCAGAGATACGGCCTCTGCCTCTTGGGGACGCAGCGTGACCACCTGCGAGAGCGACTCCACATCTTGCAGGCGATTGCGTAATTGCCAGTGCCAATCCTGCCACTGGGCTAGAGTAACGTCCTGCCAGAGAGATATTTCTTTATATGCGGGCAAAAATTCTCACCTTCCTATCGGGCGTACAGTTGCTGAAACAACTCGCGCAGCTTGTCGTTTTCTCTTAAAACTTGCATAGATATGGCCGCATGGTCCTTGGTGTAGCCGTTGCCGACAATCATCTGTACATCCTTGCCCACGCCTTCTGCCCCTAGGGCGGCAGCTGTAAAGGAAGTAGCCATGCTAAAGAAGTAAATAGTGCCGCCGTCGCGCGTCGCCAATATGGCGCTCATTTCGGTCCCTGGCACATTGACACAGTTAATGACTAAGTCGCACATCTTGCCCTCGGTCGCCTTTTCCACCGCCTCAAGCACCAAAAGGGCATTTGTGGCGTCCGCCTGCAAGATGGTGTCGGCTAGGCCTAGCTCACGTACGCGCTCACAGGCCGTAGCACTAGGGTTAAGGGAGATGACCTGCCCGGTGATACCGGCGCGCTTCTTGGCCTCGTGCAGGCATAAGAGGCCGCTCTTGCCACCACCGCCAATGACTAACACCCTGTCCCCGGGTCGCACCAGCTTGGCCGTCTGCGCCGGGGCACCGGCTACATCGAGCACCGCTAAGGCTAGGGCTTCCGACATATCGGTGGGCAATTTCGCGTAAATTCCGGTGGCAAAAAGAATGGCCTGCCCCCTAATGGCCACTTGGTCTATTTCTTGGCGAACCTCAATAATCTCGCTGATGGCTAAGGGGGTCAACGAGAGGGAGACGAGAGAGGCGATGCGATCACCGGGCACTAAGTCAATCTTGCCCTGCAATTTCTCGCCGATGGCACTGACTTGGCCAATAAACATACCGCCGCTGCCTGTATGGGGGTTGTGGTGCTTGCCGCGTTCGGCCACCAGGTCGAGGATGATGCGGCGAATGGCTGCGTCGTCGTAGTTGGCCCGCTTCTTAATCTCGGTGAAACTGGCCGAATCAATGTTCAGGCGCAGAACATCGACTAGAATCTCGTTGTCGTACAGGGACATACTGTTGTCAATTTTCCACGCTGGCTGGGGCAATACCCCGAGGGGGGATATGACCCGGTGCGTACCAAAAGGACAGCCTTGCTTCTGCATTGCTTGTCTACCTCCCGCAAATTTTTTGGTGCTACTCTCTACTCCTCTTTAGTATGCAAGATTTGTGCCACAGGCACAACTCATTTGCGTAGGGGCTGCTGGGCACGCAATTTGTACTGCATAGTCTGCCGTGGTATGCGCAGCATCTCAGCGGCTAAGGTGACATTCCCCCGTGCCTGCTGCATCGCTTGCTCCAGAAAGCGGCTCTCGACCTCTTGCAGGGCATCGTGCAAGGTCTGCCCCGCTTGCAGGGTAAAACTTGGGGCCAGCATGGCGGAGGAACTACGCGCGCCGGCCTGCCCGGCACTCTCTGCGACATGGGGGGGCAGATGAGAGGGTAATATATAGTCGCCGTTGATAACATTCATGGCTCCTTCGATAGCATGCTGCAACTCGCGCACATTGCCGGGCCAGTAGTAGTTCTGAAAAATCTCCGCGCTTTCTGGCGACAGACCAAGGACGCCTAAGCCAAACAGGCCATTATAGAGATTGACGAAGTGCCTAGCTAGGAGGGCTATGTCTTGGCGTCGCTCCCTAAGCGGGGGCAGACGCAGGGTGACGACATTGATACGGTAAAAGAGGTCTTCGCGCAATGTCCCCTTGCGTATCGCCGCGTAAGGCTCGTCGTTCATAGCGGAGACAATGCGTACGTCTACGGCGCGCACCTTAGCATCGCCGATGCGGCGCACATAGCCATCCTGCAATACGCGCAATAATTTGGCCTGCAAGGAGAGGGGCATGGCATTAATTTCATCAAGAAATAGAGTGCCGCCGCTCGCTACTTCAAAAAGACCAGGGCGATTTTCGGCACCGGTAAAGCTGCCTTTTATGGAGCCAAAGAGTATGGACTCCAACAAGGTCTCGGGCAAGGCGGCGCAATTTTGCGCTATAAAGGGCTTGTGGCGGCGACTGCTGGCATTATGCAGGGCTTGCACCACCAGTTCTTTGCCGGTACCTGTCTCCCCCAAAACAAGTACGGCCGAGTGGGTAGCGGCGCACCGTTGTGCTAGTGCCTTCTGCTCCACTAGGCTCGGGGACTGACCGATAATGTCGGCGAAAGTATAGCGCGCGCCCGGACGGGCCTCGAAACTTGCCTCGCCCTGCGGCTCATGCACCTTGGCTTGCAAGTCAACTAGCTTTTCGGTCAGCTCCCGCACGGTGGTCATGTTTCTGCTCACCTCCACCGCCCCGACTAAGCGATGCTCCAATATAATGGGCAGGGTGGTGTTGACAGTGGTAACTTTCTTGCCCTTAAAATTGGTAAAGGACTGCTGCTTCGACAAAATGGGACGTTTGAGACGGCAAACCGAGAGCAAGGTGCTGCTCTCTGCGCTCAGGGAAGGATAGACGTCGAGCACATGCTTGCCCAACACACTCTCTGGCTCTAGCCCCTCTAATTCTCCCGCTTGGGCATTGTAGTAGATGGTAACCCCCGTTTCATCGACTACATGCACGCCTTCATCGATAGAATAAAGCAAGGTCAACAAGGTTTGCCGCAACCACGGCGCACTCTCTGTACGCGCCAAGCTTATCACCGCCAACTTTCTGGCATTCACGCCGAACTTTAAGCATTATTCTCGACACAATATGCGTCTTCCTGCTAGGGACAAAACAAAAGACGTGGTACAATTCACTTAAGACCACATTTAGGGGAGAGGTATATGAGCGAACAAGAATTGCAAGCTTTGATTGAACCAAATGGGGGATTTTTGGCCAACAAGCCAGACTTTGCTCTAGCGCGGGCCGTTATTTTGGGCTTGCCTATGGACTACACCGTGAGCTTTCGCCCCGGCAGCCGACTAGGCCCCCAACGCATTCGCGAGGTTTCTTACGGCATTGAGGAGTACAGCTTCTACCTCGATAAGTCTCTGCTCGAGCGCGACTACTACGACGCCGGCGACCTAGCCCTACCTGTCGGCAATGTCGCCGCCAGCCTCGAAATGATCAAGAAGGCTATTGGCGCCATCCTCGACTCCGGCAAGACGCCTTTCTGTCTAGGCGGCGAGCACCTTGTGTCTTGGCCCATCATTGACGCCATGGCCGCTAAGTACCCCAATTTGGCCGTGGTGCATTTCGATGCCCATGCCGACTTACGCAATGACTACCTAGGCGAAAAGTATTCCCATGCCACAGTTATGCGCCGTGTCGCCGAGCGGATTGGCCCTAAGAATCTCTACCAATTTGGCATACGCTCGGGCACCCGCGAAGAAAGGCAGTTTGCCGAAGGGCACACTAACACTTTTTTTAACCAAATACACCCCGCTCTAAGCCAAGTTATGCCGGAGCTTCGCAAGCGCCCTGTATATATCTCGCTCGACATTGACGTGGTTGATCCTGCCTTTGCCCCCGGAACTGGCACTCCTGAGCCGGGCGGCTGTACTTCGTCTGAGATTATCCAGGCGATACATCTTCTTTCTGCCTGCAAGGTGGTAGGTTTTGACATGGTCGAGATATCGCCAGGCCTCGACCTCGCGCAAATTACCGCCGTGCTCGGAGCCAAGCTTCTGCGCGAGGCAATACTTTCATTTGTGCCCGCCTAGTGGACAAAAATCAATTCTTTGCGTATTCTGTAGTTAGGCAGCTACTTATCTCTACCAATAAATTCAAAGGAGGACAAGTCATATGCTTTCTAAAACGCTTACGGAAGAACTAAATCTGCAGGTTATGTACGAGTTATACAGCGCCCACCTTTACTTGGCCATGGCCGCATACTGCACGGACCAACAGCTAGACGGCTTTGCACACTGGTTTAAGATCCAGGCTGAAGAAGAAAAGTCCCACGCCATGCTTATTTTCGATTTCATAGCCGATATGGGTGGCCGAGTAACCATGCAAGCTCTCGCCCAACCTGAAAACGACTACGCCTCCATTGCCGATGTGTACGAAAAGTCACTCCACCACGAGCAATTTGTCAGTGGACGTTTTTACCATCTCATGGACATCGCCCAAGCTGAAAAAGAGCACGCCACGATTAGCTTTTTAAAGTGGTTTGTTGATGAACAGCGCGAAGAAGAAAAATCCTTCGGCCACATCTTGCAGCAAGTTAAACGTTTTGGTGATGAAGCACTTTACCACCTAGACAAAGAGCTCGCCACACGCACTTTCACCCCGCCAGTAATGGCCTAGTAGAGCACCAAAACAGCGCCACGCACCTCATCCTCCCTCACGAAACTCTGCCTAGCAGAGCCTGTGAGGGAGGCTTTGTTTTGCCCAAGCCCGAAACTGCCGGCTAAGGCTCAAGATTAGCAACGCCCATAATGCCAAGCCCCGTGGCTACAGGGAGGATGATCCTTGGGCCGTCGAATGACACTCCACCCTCGACAAATTCTTGCGCGAGGAGGAAGGGCGCGTCGAGGTCCATGCGGGTGATGTTCTTCTTACCCCCGGCAAGATGAGCGGCCGCAGTGATGCCGATTTTGTTTTCAATCATACAGCCAAGCATACATTCCACCCCGTAGCTTTCGGCTAGGGCATTGATTTTTAGGGCGTTATGGATGCCGCCGGCTTTCATGAGCTTAATGTTTATTAAGTCCGCCCCGCGCATGCAGAGCAACCGCAAAGCATCTTCGGGGGAGAATACACTTTCGTCCGCTAAGATTAGCGTCTCTACGCTGTCGGTAACGTGTTTTAGCCCGTCAAGATCGTGGGCCTTTACCGGCTGCTCGATCAGCTCGATGTCAAGACCCATGTCTTCCATTATGGTGATGGTGCGTATGGCTTCTTTGGCCGTCCACCCCTGATTGGCGTCTAGGCGCAATTTAACACTTGGCCCGACAGCCTCTCTAATCTTCTTAACCCGCGCTATGTCTACCTTGGCATCAGTACCGACCTTTAATTTGAGCGTCGTGAAGCGATCCTGCACGAATTTTAGGGCGTCGCTGACCATTTCATCTGGGCTGTTTACGCTGACCGTGATATCCGTCTCGAATGAACTCCTGTACCCGCCGAGCAGCTTGTAGAGGGGAGCGTTGTAAAGTTGCCCCACAAGATCGTAGACGGCCATGTCTAACGCAGCACGGGGGCTAGAATTTCTCGCTATCCCGCCATTGATTTTGGCTAACACCGATTCGTAGTTAGAGATATCTAGGCCACAGAGCTGTGGAATCAGAACTTCGGTTAGTGCGGCCCTGATCGAGCCCAGGGTGTCCCCGGTTATAACAGCCGTGGGGGCCGCCGCACCCCAGCCAATCAGGCCATTTTCGAGGTGCACCTTGACCACGAGGGTCTCAGAGGTCACCAAGGTACGCAGGGCTGTCTTAAAAGGCTTGCGCAAGGGGACAGTAAGTTTGCCAATTTCGACCGACCTAATCTTCACCGCTACACCTCCGGCAGGATTCGTTTTGCGCCTAGGTACTTTTTATCGAGGTCTTCGCTGTAGTCTTCATGCCCAGAGTTAAAACTATTTATGGCCACCCCCCGCGATGAACCCGCATGGATGTACTGCCCCTCTGCCATGTAGAATCCCACATGTGATGCTCCGGCCTTGTAGGTGCTAAAGAAAACAAGGTCTCCCCTTTGCAGGGCTGCCCTAGCCACACTGCCCCCCATTTCGTACTGCTGATAGGCATCTCTTGGCACATGGACGCCATTCATTTTAAGTATGGTCTGCACAAAGCCTGAGCAGTCGTAGCCATAAGGGGTAGTTCCGCCCCAAAAATACGGCAGCCCGAGAAACTGTTTGGCCAGCGCAACTACCTTTTCGCCAGAACCAAGCGGCAGCTTGTTAAAGGCCGGAATAACCTCCCCGTCGGTCCTAGGTAGATAGCCTGCGTGCCCGTCCGGCAGCAGTACTTGGTAGCTGTCGGGGGCCTCGGCAATTAGCCTTAGTTGAGTACCCATGGTGGCGGACGTGAGCATAGATTTTGCGTCTTTCATGTTAAGAGCGAGGTCGCTATCTCTGAATACCTGCGTGAAAGCAGTGGTCACTAGCACTTGTGGTGCCTGTTGATACTCTCCCCAGGCGGCTTGTCCGACTAGCCACAAGTCCATCGGGGCTACCCACCCCCGGTAGCCATCAGACATTTCCACTTCATACCACCCGCTCTGCTGCTGCCATACCCTTACAGGCTCGGCAAGTCTGGCCTGCGTTACTACGGTCTTGACCACATTTCTGTAGGGGGCTTCGCCTAGATTGACATATTCCCTGGCAATAAATCCATATGCTACTACCATGTTGCCTTCTTCACCTCCGTTTTCTTGGGTCATGGCGTGACTACAGTCTTTTGTCTAGACGCACTAGGTCGGCGTAAGTTTCGCGTTCAATGATGGTGCGCGCTACTCCGTCGCTCACCAGCACAATAGCTGGTCTAGGGAGACGATTGTAGTTACTGGCCATGCTGTAAGTGTAGGCCCCCGTGACTAAGACGGCGAGAATATCCCCGTGTTTGACAGCGGGTAGAGGGTGCTGCCAAATAAGCATATCGCCCGATTCGCAGGCTTTGCCCGCGATAGCGTACAACGCAGTCGGAGGCTCTGCCGCGCGGTTAGCTAGCAGGCAGGAATACTTGGCTTGATACAAAGCGGTACGCGGGTTATCAGTCATGCCCCCGTCGACCGCGATGTAGCGGCGCCCCCCGGGGACATCCTTCATGCCACCTACGGTATAAAGCGTGGTGCCGGCAGCGGCCACTATCGATCGCCCTGGCTCGAGCACCAGGCGGACATCAATCCCCAAGGCGCTCATGTGGGCCTCTGCTACCTCGCGAATAAGTAGAGATAGGTCTTCGATGCTGGCAGCTTCATCCCCTGGGAGATAATTCACGCCTAGCCCACCCCCCAGATTCACCTCTAGGGGTCGCCAGGGATACCGATCGCGGTAAGACCTAATTAGCTCGAACATAATGTCCACCGCCTGGCGAAAGGCGACGAGACTCGTAATCTGCGAACCAATATGACTGTGAAAGCCCGCGATAACAAGATTCTTAGCAGTTAAGGCATCCGTAAAGACGGCCTCAAGGTCGTCCCCGCCCTGGGCAAAGCCAAATTTAGAATCATGTTGCCCGGTTCTTATGTACTGGTGGGTCGCAGCATCCACCCCTAGCGCTACCCGTAACAGTATGACCACTGGCTTTGCGACATCGTGCGCCAAACTCTTAAGCAGGAAGTACTCGTAGGGATTGTCGACGACAATATGTCCCACGCCAGCCTGCAAAGCCATGGACAGCTCCCCGGGCGACTTGTTGTTGCCATGAAAATATATGCGCTCGGCAGGGAAACCGGCCACTAGGGCGGTGTGTAATTCACCTCCCGATACAACATCAAGAAAAAGGCCCTCGCTCTCCACAAGTTGACACATGGCCACGCTGAGAAAGGCCTTGCCAGCATAAGCCACGCGATGACCATTCGCGGCAAAACTCCGCTGGTAGCGTCGGCAATTCTCTCTAATTAGCGCCTCATCATAGACTATTAAGGGCGTGCCATATTCCGCCGCGAGACCGACCACGTCGCAACCACCTATCTCTAGGTGCCCGAATTCGTTAATGCGGGATGTCCCGCTGAGGGGTACTACGCCAACTGTATCGCTCATTTTCTGTGCCTCCACTCTAAGCTGAAACTTGGCCCCTAAGCCCGTGATATGCTGTACTCTGCTACTTCGTCAGCATTGCCAAGCACAAAATGGCCGGGCGTCACTTCTGTCCACAGGGGCTTCTGCACTGTGTAATTATGCTGACTCGGGTCATAGGCGATGACTTGTTTCTTTTTTTCTTCAATGGGGTCAGGTACCGGCACCGCCGATAAGAGCGAACGCGTATAGGGGTGCAAGGGGTTAGCGAAGAGCTCCTCGGTCTCCGCCAGCTCAACAATCTGCCCTTTATTGATGACGGCGACGCGGTCAGTGATAAAGCGCACGACCGAAAGGTCATGGGCGATAAACATATAGGTCAACCCGTGGAGGCGCTGTAAGTCGGCTAGCAAGTTGAGCACTTGGGCACGAATGGACACGTCAAGGGAAGAAATGGGTTCGTCGGCAATGATGAATTCTGGCTGCATGACAAAGGCGCGCGCCACGCCAATGCGTTGCCTCTGGCCTCCGGAAAACTCATGCGGGAAGCGCGATGCGAACTCTGGCAAGAGGCCGACCGCCAAGAGAGCTGCCTCGACTTTGGCCTTGCGCTCGCTCTCATCCTTGTAGGCCTTGGTATTGTATAGTCCCTCGGACACGATGTAGTCGACCTTGGCGCGCTCGTTAAGAGAGGCCATGGGGTCTTGAAAGATCATCTGAATTTTTTGCGTAATTTCATAGTCAAGCTCTTTCGGTATGCGGCCGTTGATCTGTCGCCCTTTAAAATATATCTCACCGCCCGCAGTCTCGTTGATGCGCACGATGGCTCGCCCAATGGTTGTCTTGCCAGAGCCCGACTCGCCGACCAAGCCAAAGGTCTCTCCACGATAGATCTGAAAACTCACATCGTTAACGGCGACAAAGGGCTCCCGCGACTTGCCCTTAAATTCTACCCTCAGGTTTCTGACGTCTAAGAGGACTTCTCTCGTCTTGTTCATGCCCTTACCCCCACAAATTTCTCCCGCAGGTGCTTAATCGTCGCGGGTGGGTCAATTTTGGGGGCCCGCGGGTCAAGCAACCATGTTCTGGCATAATGAGTGGGGCTGACCTGAAAATAGGGCGGCCGCTCCACAAAATCTATTTTCAAGGCCAGGGGGTTACGAGGGGCAAAAGCATCGCCCACAATCTCAGCAAAGAGGTTAGGGGGGGTGCCTTTAATCGAATAGAGGGGTTGCCCCTTGATGCCTAGCTGCGGCAATGATGACAGGAGGGCCCAGGTGTAAGGATGCTGGGCATTGTAGAAAATCTCGCTACTCGTGCCGTACTCGATAATGTCGCCCGCATACATGACGGCCACCGCCGTGGCCACATTGGCCACAACTCCTAAGTCATGGGTGATATAGATGACAGTCAAATTATAGCGCTCTTGTAGCGTACGAATAAGGCCGAGGATTTGTGCCTGGATGGTCACGTCTAAGGCCGTGGTGGGTTCATCGCATATCAAAATGCGGGGGGAGCAAGCCATGGCGATGGCAATGACCACGCGCTGGCGCATGCCACCCGAAAATTCGTGGGGGAATTGATGGTAGCGGTGCAGAGCGTCATCAATGCCGACGTCACGCAAGAGCTCTAGCGTGCGGGCTTTGGCGACTGACCCACGGGCATCGCTATGTAGTTCGACCGCTTCTTGAATCTGTAACCCAATAGTGCGCAAGGGATTAAGAGCTGTCATTGGGTCCTGAAAGACCATGGCGATTTTACACCCACGAATGGCCGACCACTCTTTGTCATGCTTAAACTTCGCCAAATCTTGCCCCTCAAACATAATCTCTCCCGACTCTACCCAGCCGTTGCTGTCTAGCATCCCCACAAATGACTTGGTGAAGACTGACTTACCAGAGCCTGATTCGCCCACAATGGCCAAGGTCTGCCCGGCGTAAAGATTTAAAGATGCTCCGCGGATAGCCGTCAATATGCGCCCGCGCAGACTAAACTTAATGGTTACGTCTTTTGCCGCCAATATTGGTTGCACCATCTTTTTGCCTCCTAAACGTGATTGCGTGGGTCTGCCGCATCAGAAAAAGCATTGCCCATAACATAGAACGAGATAGTGATGAGCGAGAGGACGATGGAGGGGAAAATAAGCTGGTAGCGCATGGTGGGAATCATCATCAACTGGCGACCTTCATTGATTAAATTGCCTAGTGAAGGGATATTAAGCGGCAGACCTAGACCAATATAAGTCAAGAATACTTCGGCCCCAATGGCCCCGGGGATGGCGAGGGCAAAGCGTAGCATAATTACCGATACCAAGTAAGGCAAGAGGTTGCGCGTAATAATGCGGCTGGCGGGCGTACCCAAGCAGCGCGAGGCTAAGTTATATTCGCGATCACGAATAATGACGACCTGGGTGCGAATAAAGCGGGCCACAGGCACCCAGCCGGTAACGCCCATGGCAATGACCAAGGTGCTAATGCTCGGGCGAAGCATATATGCCATCAGCGTCATAACAATGGTGGTAGGGATATTGTCGAGGACATTGTAAATCTCGGTAATCAGCCGATCGAGCCTGCGCACGTAGCCCCAAATCGCTCCGACAATAATGCCAATAGTAATATTCCAGGTGGCAACGGCGATGCCAATGCCGAGCGACGTTCTGGTGCCTGTCCAAATGCGTGCCCAAAGGTCTTGCCCAATGGAGTTAGTGCCAAACCAGAACTCCTGCCCGGGGGGGACGTTGCGCAATTGGCGCGAAGTCTCGGGGCTGATGTTAATTTCATTGGGGTCTCTTTGCGCTGGCAGGTAGGGCTGGACAAAAGTGAATACCAAGAGGATGGTCAGAATGACTAAGCAGGCAACGGCGGCCCAGTTCTTAAGAAAAACGCGCACGGTAGAGCTCCAGTAGGAGTAGTTCGAGTAACCCGTCCGCTCGCCGAGAGAAGCGTCGTAGTTGGCCAAGGTAAAGAGGTCTTGCTGCTCGAGGGTGGTCATTTTCTTGCTAATCATTACCTTGCCCCTCCCTTCTGCTCTAGCTTAATGCGGGGATCGATAATAGCCATCAAGAGATCCCCCATGAATAGCCCAAAAATACCGATGGTAGAGTAGATCAGTACGAGCGCCTGCACTAGCGGGTTGTCTTGCCGCGAGATGGCGTCAATCAAAAGGCCGCCCATGCCAGGGATAGAGTAGAGTGACTCAATAAAAATAGAGCCCGCGATAGTCATGAGGATAGTCGTGGGCAGGTGCTGCGCCATGGGCACAAAGGCGTTACGCAACACGTGTTTGAACATCACCGCCGTATTAGAGAGGCCTTTTGCTCTGGCTAGTTTGATATAGTCTTTATTAAGCTCATCAACCATAAAACGTCGCATCCACATCGCATACCCAGCTATACCGCCCAAGGACATGGACAGGGCCGGCAATATCCAGCTGATGGGCCTAGTGCTGTCATAAAGTATGGGTAGACCGGTAAGTTGGGTGACATAGAGCTGAATAAATAAGAAATAGACCGCAGCAGGCACCGCATTGATAAACACGACATAGGCCGTACCAAGCCTATCTAGCCATTTATCTTTTTCGCGGGCCTGAAAAATACCAAGCAGAAGCCCTATGGTCAGAGATAAAATCAAGGAGGCTAGACCGAATTTCAGTGAATAGGGTATTTTGGGCTCTATTATCTCAGTGATGGGGACATGGGGACGAAAGATAATCGAGGTGCCTAGGTCGCCGCGCGACAGTGCTAGGTAAAAGTTTTTGAGCTGAATATGCACCGGGTCTAGTAAGCCCATCGCTTCAAGCCTGGCTTCGCGTTGTTCGGGCGTCAGGCGATCATATTCATCGCCAAAGTAACCTTCAATGGGCAAGAGGCGCATCAGCAAAAATACTACGGTCAAGACGACAAACACGGTAATGAGCGATTGCCCTACTCTTTTTAAGGCAAAGACCCCCAGGCTGCCTGAGGGGCTGCGGCGGCGCAGTCCACTTATGGGATTAGGCGATGATGAGGCCAGCGGCGTACTCATGTTGGACCCCCAATCTTGGTTTCTTAAACAAATCAGTCTAGCCAATAATGAAGGAGAACGGGGCCGAAACGGCCACCCGTTCTCCTTCCGGCCTAGGGCTTACTGGCCCGCTTTGCGCAGCGCAGCCGTCCTGTCGCGCTTCCACACCACTTGGGCTTCGTTAAATTGGGCGATGTTCATCGGTCGCTCGAGTAATCTTTGGAATTTGAACTTGCCAGTGGATGGCCCTGCCGCGGCGTAAGGACCTTGGAAGGGATGTAGCAAGGAGGCAACGTATCCCCCGCCACCGACCCTGTAAGGTATGACTAAAGCATTTTGGATAAGGTAGGCCTCTGCGGCGGCGAAAAGCTCAAAGCGGCGACGCGTATTGCTGACTTCGGCTTTGGCGGCATCAAGCAGGCGCTGGTAGTTAGTATCCACTAGGGCTATGTCGGAGTAAGAGCGATTGCCTGCTTCAAAGGGCATGGTGTAAGCTTCGGGGTCGAGAAAATCAGGGCCCCAGTTAACTTCTTGCAAGGCAAAGTTTCCGGCCCGGCGAGTAGCATCGAGAAAACCGGTGGGTGGGTAGCCTACGGGGACGATTTCAATAAAGTCTCGCCCGAGAAGATTTTCCATCTGCTGCTTGATAACTTGCACCCGATTGGTCCAGTCCGGCGAGCCCGTGCTAAAGGGCATCTTTATTCTGATGGGGAGGGTCACCCCTGCGGCCCGCAGTTCTGGCAGGGCCCGATTGCGGTGGGTAAGGGCGAGGGCCTGACTAAAAATGGGCATTTCTTGAACAGCTCTTAGCTGAGGCAGATCTGTATAGTCAATTCCGTCCACGCTGATAAAATTGACGGGAGTGATGGTATTGCTGAGCTGCCGCACCGGATCGAAGGGGTCAAAGGTGAGCATGGCGGCGACGCGGTCTAACCCATGAAAAATCGTCTTGCGGAAGTTTAGATTGCGTACCGCTCGGCGCCAGTTCTCTGGCTCAAACTGCGGGGCAAAGCGCGGATCGAAGTTGAAACCATGCCAGAAGGCGAAGGCACTAACGGGAGCAGGTCTAATTAAATCGCGCCTTGCGGGGTCAAGTCGCCAGCCGTCAATAATGGCCGTAGGAATAGCGGCCGACGAGATATCCCCGCGCACAAACATTTCTGGCGCCAGTTGTGCGGCTTCACGGTTAAACTGGAATAAGAGGCGATCGATATGGACATTTCCGGCGTCCCAGTAACGTGTATTTTTCACTAGTTCGCGGCGGTTCTGAGGGATGTGTGCTCTTAGGATAAAGGCCCCATTGCTGAGAATAGTTCTATGGTCGGTCGCGAACCTAGTCCCTGTTTCGGCCAAGAACGCCCCATTAACTGGAAAGAAACAGACATAGGTGAGGGCGGAAAGAAAGAAAGTAGCCGGCGATCTAAGGGTGTACTGTACCGTGTATCTATCTAAGGCACGCACCCCTACGGTGGCAAAATCTGTAGTCGTACCATTGAAAAACTCTTCAGCGCCGCGAATAAACCGGAAAACAATGTTGGCTGTGGCCGAAGCATTAGCCCGCGTCAAGACATAACGAGCGGAATCAACAAAGTCCTGCGCCACTACTTCCGCATATTCCCTTCCGTCCCAGGTCAGCCAGGGCACGCCGTCTCTCAGCGTGAAGGTATAGACTAAGCCATCGGGCGAAATAGTCCAGTGCTTGGCAAGAGAGGGATGCAAGACACCGAAAGAATCAAACTCCACTAGTCCATCGATGATATTGGCGGCCAGAGTATGTACGGCAAAACTGCCGGACGTTAAATAATTGAGAGTCGTAAGCTCCGCCGAATATACCGACCTAAACTCCCCGCCAGTACGGCCAACGGTTGGTGCTGTTGGATAGGGGGTGTCTGTAATATTGACCGTGCGCGTGGCTTCCACCCACTCTACCTGTGCCCCAAGACTTTCGGCCACAAAACGCAATGGCACCATGGTGCGACCAGCTACGATGACCGGGCCTACATCGAGGCGCGTTTCGCGGCCCGTAATCCAGGCACGCGTCTGTCCGGGCTGCAATAACACAAAGTTTGGCCCGCGATACCCAGCGACCATGTTAGTGCGCTCCGTCCATTCCACTTGCGCACCTAGTGCCTCAAAAATAGCGCGAAAAGGCACCAGAGTTCTGCCGTTCTGAACCACAGGCGGGACTTCGGTGGCAATGGCTCTGCCGTTAATGACTACGCGGATGGGTGCGACCGTGGCCTGCGCCGTAAAACCCGCGAAACAGCTTACGGCAACCACCGCAGTAAGCGCGAAAATGGCGAAATACTTCCTCATCCTTTTCCCTCCCCTATTATTCTTCCTAAAAAGTAGACCTATCTTCTCCCCTTCTTCTTCATTTTTTCTTCGTCTGCAGGCCTTTCCCTGCCGCATATTGCATCGCTGCGACAAAAATTTTTAACATAATAAATATTGAGATTATTAATCGCAAAACTTGTTCATTCTTTAGAGCGTCGCGCAGAACAATGCCCCGCCTCTCCGCTTTGTGCGCGGGGAGGCGGGGCTGGCCATGCTGATTTACTACTGACGGGAGTGCTCAGGGGTCTAAAGGCCCGCTCGTTTTAACACCGCAATAAGCCTTTCTCTCTCCCCTAACTCTAGGGGCAGGAGCGGTTCGCGGGGATTACCGCCATAATACCCCAGATAGTCAAGGGCCGCCTTCAAACCGGCAATGCCAAAAGAAGCCGTTACGGCATGGTTTGGCTCGAGAAGCCTCCACTGCAGGGCACGGGCTTCGTCCATGCGCCCTGCCTTAAAGTGCTCGAGCAAGGCCACGCATTCCGCGGGCATTATGTTGGCTAAGGCGAGAGTGCCGCCCACCGCCCCGACAGCCAAAGCGGGCAAAAGAAAACTGGCAGAACCCGCTAAGACCGCGAAATTATCCCCCGTGGAGCGGCAAATTTCGGCTAGCTGCACGATATTGCCGGAGCTATCTTTAAGCCCGTAGATATTCTCATGTTGCGATAGCTCGAGCACCAAATCTGGCGCGAGATTAACGCCGGTATTCTTCGGCATATTGTAGAGTACAATGGGCAAGGGCGAGCCCTCGGCCAGGCGCAGAAAGAAGTGCTTTAGAATTTTAGCACTGTAGGATTCTTTATAAAAATGGGGGTTTAGCGCGAGTGCAAAGTCAGCGCCCGCCTCGGCGTACTGCCGACACAGCAAGACTGCTTCGTCGGTTGTTTCGCAGCCTGTGCCGGCGATGACCAGCTTATCAGCTGGCAACCACTCCCGCACTTTCGTCACAAGCCTTACTTTCTCGTCCGGCGAGAGCAGAGGAAACTCCCCATTTGAACCTAGCACCACTAAGCCGCGCAGGGGCGTCTGCCCCCACTGCCTGACATTGTCTCTAAGCTTATCCCAAGCGATGCTTCCTCCCACAAAGGGGGTGGGAATAGGGGCAAAAATTCCGCTTAGCACCGGCCCTACTCCTGACAAAATATCGTGTAGTCGTCGAAAATAGCTAGGGCGGCATCTACGTCTACCTCTTGACCCTGCTTAATTAGCGCCTTCCCGATCAGCCCGATGGCGCGACGGAGCTCGCTCGTCTCGACATTGCCCATGTGGCCCATGCGAAAAGCTTTGCCGGCCAGACTAGCTAAAGAGCCTGCCACCACTAGCCCTTTGCCAGCCAAACTCTTGCGGAAGACGGCATCGTCGACATCGGGTGGGTACAAGAAGCAGGTCAAGGTGGGCGCGGCCACTGACTCGTCCGCAAGCGGCTGCAAATTAAGCGCACTTAGCGCCTTGCGCACCGCGATGCCGTTACGGCGATGCCGCGCGTAACGCACCGGCAAGCCTTCGAGATGGATGATCTCAAGCGCACGGCGATAGGCATAAAGCATATTTACTGCGGGCGTAGCAAAGTACTTGCTGGGGTCTTTCATAATGGGCAACCAGTTAAAGATGTCGGCGTAGTAGGCGTTAACTTTCCCTAGGGCGGTGCGGGCGGCTAGGGCCTGCTCGCTAAAGGCAACAATGGCCAGACCGGGTGGAATGCCGATTGCTTTTTGTGAGCCGGTTAGCACCACGTCTAAGCGCGCCCCATCCCCATAATCATAGCCCATGTCCTCTGGCACTGCCGCCGTGGCACATACGCCGTCAAGAATGACCAAGGCACCATATCGCTTACAAAGTGGCACGAGGGTCTCTAGGTCGGCCAGAACTCCGGTAGAAGTATCGACATGGGTAATTGTTACGGCTTTGTAGCTTGTCTTTTGTAGCTTGGCCTCTACCTCTGTAGCGCTCACCCGCTGGCCCCACTCACTGGCAATGACGTCGACCTCGATGCCGAAACTTGCCGCAAGTTTAATAAACCTGTCCCCAAAGAAACCCTGGCTGAGAATCAGAACACGTTCCCCAGGCGCCACAGTGTTCACGAGGGCCATTTCCATGGCTAGGGTACCCGAGCCAGCTACGAGGAAGATTTCGCCGTCGGTGTTAAACATCTTCCTGGTCAGCGCTAGGCATTCTAGGGTGCATTGCACCACCCGAGGATCGGTGTGCCCATAGGTCTCTGAACCTAGAGCGGCATAGATTTCGTCCACCACTGGGGTCGGGCCGGGAATGAGCAGCAACTCTTTGTTTGGCATGACTTAACCTCCCCTTCTAAATCTACGTCACAGTTCTTCTTCCAATATTTCTCCGCGGGAAAAGAAAATCCTTCGCCAATGCGAGTACTATTTGTAGTGGCAAGTAGTGTGATAAGCTATGGTCATGGTAGAATACTGGTGATTGCAGCTTTACAAGGAGGCAGGACATGATTAGAAAGCTTAAATCAGGGGTACCGCGCATTCATCCTGATACTTTTGTGGCGGACAGTGCCGAAGTCATGGGCAATGTCTCCGTCGGCAAGAAGTCTAGCATTTGGTTTAACGCCGTCCTCAGGGCGGACATTAACTCCATCACTATTGGCGAAGGATGTAGCGTGCAGGAAGGGGCTATTCTCCATGTGGCAATTGACCAAGCGCTTACCATGGGGGACTATGTGACCGTTGGCCACGGCGCTGTACTACATGGCTGCACCATCGGCGACACTGTGCTGGTGGGCATGAAAGCCGTGGTGTTGGATGGCGCGGTAGTGGGGGCAGGCTCCATTATAGGCGCGGGTGCAGTTGTCAAAGAGGGCATGGTAATTCCCCCCCGTTCCTTAGCGGTAGGCTTACCTGCTAAAATAGTAAAGACCCTCGACGATGAAGCTGTCTTGGGCCTGCGCACTCATGCCGAAAAATATGTCAGACTATGGGAAGAATTCTTTGCGCCCGCTGTGGATGCGCCGGAGGCAGAAGGAACGGTGTCTTGATGACTGGCCGCATGAGCACCTTGGCTAGCATTTGCCAAAAACATGGCATCACCCTCGTATATCTCTTTGGATCACAGGCGGAGATCGCCCTACACATCTTAAACGATCAAACTCCGGCCCAGGTCGACCCTCTAGCTGACATCGACGTCGCCGTGGTGTTTGCCACCCCCCTGCCCACAGGACGGGAGAGGGCTCGCCTCTACAGCTTAGTCTTTAACGATCTCGAGGAATTATTCCTGCCTTTCAGTACAGACTTAGTCTTTCTCGCAGAAAATCATGCCGTTTTTCAGGCTGAGGCTGTGCGCGGTAACTGTGTGTACAAAACTACCCCCGACGCTCAAGAAGCCTATGAGGAAGCTATCTTGCGCCGCGCCTGTGATTTCCGCCCCTTCTTAGAAAGGTACTACGAAGAATTGTTGGAGGGATGAAAGGGTGATCAGCAAGCTAGTAGTGCAAAGCCGACTGGCATTGATTAACGACTGTCTAGCACAATTGCACAGACTGTCCACTATGTCGTTTGAAACTTTTGTCAGTGATAAGGACCGAGTGGCAGCTGCGGAAAGTTACTTGCGGCGGGCCCTCGAGGCTATCTTCGATGTCGGACGACACATCCTGGCCAAAAGCGGTGGGGTCGATTTGGCGACAGAATACAAAAGCATAGCCTTTGGGCTCGGGGCTAAGGGAGTGATTTCTCCGGAATTGGCGCAATCACTGGTGTCCATGGCAGGGTATCGAAACCGACTGGTTCACCTTTACCATCTAGTGCAAGAAGATGAATTGCACGAAATTCTGCAAAATGACCTTAGCGATCTAGAGGCTTTTTCTCGAGAAATCACGGCCTTTGTCAATGCGCTCGAGGCCTAGCCCTGCGGCGCAAGCGCCATGAGGCGCTCCTTGTCCACTATGGTAATTTTCTTTCGGCCCAGAACAATAAGCCCCTGGCGCGAAAATGTGGCGAGAGCCCGCGTGACTGTTTCGCGCGCTACGCCCGCCATATCAGCTAGGTCTTGCTGCCCGATGGCAATGATTTCTGTGCCCTTTTCGTGGGCGAGATAGAGCAGGGTGGCGGCGATTTTCACCCCGGCATCACCTTGGCACAGAATCTGGATACGCCCTTGGGCGCGGCGCAACCGCGCGCTGAGGACTTTAAGAAAGTGCCAGGCCAAGCTTGGATGTGTCTGCAATAGTTGGCAGGCATCAGCATTGTAGAGGATGCCCACCTCGCCGTCACTGCCCGCTATCGCCGTGGCGGGGTAACTACCCCCGTCAAATAAGACCACCTCAGCAAAAAACTCCTGCGGCACAACGGTTTTAAGGAGCTGCTCGCGACCTGCGTAGTCTGTTTTTACAAGCTTGACTTCGCCCTTATAAACCAACCACAACCCGAGCCCTAGCTCCCCTTCGGTGAAAAGGACCTCGCCCTTTTCCATGCGCCTGGCCCTGACAATGGCCGCCACCGACTGCAAATCTTCTGCCGCCAGCGAACTAAATAGTGGCAACTTGCGTAATAGTGAAGCCTCCATTACCTTCGCTCTCCCGTCTCCGCAAAAATTTCTCAGCGCTAAGGCTCATGGCCTATCTTCTAATTAGGCCATGAACAAAGTACAGCCTCAATGTCCCGTAAAATAAGAAAAAGCAACCTAGTGTTAGGTTGCTTCTTAATTGCTTATCTTCTCTTGCTGGAGAAGCAATCGCGGCAGTATACGGGACGGCCAGCTGTAGGCTTGAACGGAACTTGGGTGTTTGCGCCACACTCATCGCAAGATACGTTGTGTAGTTCGCGGTTGCTCATAGGAGCGGCACCTTCGTTGCTGCGCTTGCGGCTGTCACGACAGGTCTTGCAACGGCTGGGCTCGTTCTGGAAACCACGCTCTGCGTAAAATTCTTGCTCACGAGTGGTGAAAGCAAATTCGGCTCCGCAGTCTTTACAGTTTAGGTTCTTGTCCTGCATCATTAGAGAAAATCCCCCCGATAAATTAGATACATGGGCTCCCCTGGGTTTGCCTTTTGGAAGAGGTACAACCAGATTTGCGCAAGTTCATAATGACTATATCAGAGTTCTGCCACTTTGGCAATACAATTATTGCCTAGATTTTTTATTTGTGCCTATAAAGCTAATTGACAAAGTAAATGCAACCCCACCCTTGGTAAAGGGCAACGAAAACAACGAAAGGGACGGTTCTAAAAGGGTTCAATCGGAAGTTTTGCGGCAAAAAGACTTAATTTACGTTATGAGTGATTGCGTATTCTCGATTCCGAGACACAATTATGGTACAATAATGCCACAGGAAGGAGTTGACGGAGATGCCTAGAATCATCCCCATTCGAGACCTCAAAAATACAAGTGAACTTTCTCAAATGTGTAAGGAAGCATCTGAGCCAATATACATTACCAAAAATGGCTATGGCGACATGGTTATTATGAGCATGAGAATGTACGAGGAAAAATTATATATGCTGGATGTATATAACAAGCTAGCTGCCGCCGAAACGCAAATAGCCGCGGGAAGGACACTTAACGGAGAGGCTTCTTTGAAAGGCATACGAGAAAAATTTAATGTATAAGCTCGTTGTATCGGAGCTTGCCCATAAGGATTTGGACAACATCGTCTCATACATTGCCGTCGATCTTGCAAGTCCCATGGCAGCTACAAATTTCCTCGATGAAGTGGAAAAATGCTACGACTATTTGAAAGACAATCCCTTTATGTATGAAAGGTGCCATGACGCCCGCTTGGAACAAGAGGCCTACCGCAAGGCGACCATCAAAAACTATGTGTTGGTTTACAAAGTGGATGAGTCCGCTAGAATTGTTATTATTTATCGCTTTTTTTATGGTGCCCAAGACTACGTAAGACTGATCTAATGGCGTTTGCCGTGATCCCGCCCCTCCGCTACTTGCTTGAGATAAGCGTCTACTGCGTGGCGGCTGTCTGTCAGGGCGCGTGGCCGTGATAGGGGATTGCCCTAGCTTTTCAATGACTGGGCTACACTAGCGATGCCCTCTACGGTTATCGAGTATGGCTTTGGTGCTATGAACCTTGATCCCATCGAGGCCTACACCGAGGAGAACAACATGAGGTCAAACCGGCTTCTAGAAGGGTGCGGCTTTACGCGGACTAACCTTGTGACAAAAAAGGGACATGTACGGGAGGACGGCCGATTTCCGTTGCAGTCCGAAAGTGATAAGATATCTCGTGAATGGCGCCAGACCAGTCTTGTTAGTATCGGGCAGATTGGGAGCGAATACGCCTTTGGAAGGCTATGGTTGCCGGAGAGTACTCAGCCTTAGGGGGGATGGTTTTCGGTGAGGACACTGGAGTATAGCGACATTGACTATTCAAGGGTGAGGCGACAATACGAGAAGCTTGTCGCCTGCCTCGAACGGGATGACTTTCGCTCCGCTACCGTGAAGAAGCTCTCGGGGCATGATCTATACAGTGCAAGGCTGGATGACGCAAATCGTCTAATATTTAAGCTGGTTCAGTATCAGCAAATGCGCTACGCCCTATTATTAGAGGTGGTCCTTAACCATGCCTACGACAAGTCCAAATTCTTAAGAGGAACAAGAGTTGATGAGGCGAAGATGCTGGCCCTAGAAAGCCCATCAGAGATAGAAACAGAGGCCTTGCCCCAAATTGTCTATGTTAATCCAGCGGATAAGCGCTTTCATTTCTTAGACAAGATAGTCTCCTTCGATCCCGAGCAGGCGGGCATATACCACGCCCCTTGCCCGCTCATCCTCATAGGGCCTGCGGGTAGCGGCAAGACTGTCCTTACGCTTGAAAAAACGAAGCTGTTTCATGGGGAAGGTCTGTATGTAACTCTGTCGCCGTATCTTTCAGAAAGCGCAAGAAACCTCTATTACAGCCATTATTATGACAACAAGCAACAGGCAATGTCTTTCCTTTCTTTCAGGGAATACTTGGAGACGATACGCGTGCCAGAGGGCAAAGAAATAAACTACAGCTCGTTCGCGCAATGGCTGGGGAGGTTTCCAAGACTGCAGCGAGTAGCAGACGCGCATGGTCTCTTTGAGGAATTCCGTGGCGTGATAACAGGCTCTGCGGTGGACAAGCCTTACTTGAGCCGTGAGGATTACATCAATCTTGGTGTTAGGCAGTCAATCTATCTTGACATTGAGCGGGGGTTAGTCTACGACCTTTTTGAGAAATACTTAGTGTTTCTAAAGGAAAGTAGTCTTTATGACCCCAATATTCTTGCGCACGGCTACCTGGGGGAGGTTAGGCAGCTCTACGACTTCGTGGTGGTAGATGAGGTGCAGGATATCACCAATATCCAGCTGCAGCTTATACTAAGGAGCCTTAAGAACCCTGCCCATTTTATGCTTTGTGGCGATTCTAACCAGATTGTGCATCCTAACTTCTTTTCTTGGCGCGGGTTGAAGTCCATGCTCTATAATAGCGCAGAGCTTGAGACAGCCAAGGTCACGAGAATCCTGCAGTCTAATTTCCGCAATTCTCGGGCCGTAACCGACTTAGCCAATAGACTTATCCGGATTAAGCAAAAGCGATTTGGGTCCATTGATAAAGAGAGTACTTATCTTATGAACAGCCTAGCTGAGAAGTCCGGCGAAGTGGTATATCTACGAGACACCGACAAGGTTAAGAGCGAGATGAACAAGCACATCAGGCGTTCGACCAAAGTTGCCGTAATCGTCATGCGCCAAGAGGATAAAGCCCTTGCCCGCAAATATTTTGACACCCCGCTGTTGTTCACCGTTCAGGAGGCCAAGGGGCTGGAGTACGAAAATGTAGTGCTGTTTAACTTTGTTTCTGGTGAGCGGCAGAGCTTTCAGGAGATAGTTAGGGGTGTATCCAAGGAGGACCTAGAGGGGGACATCTTGTACATGCGGGCTGCAGACAAAACAGATAAGTCCCAGGAAACCTACAAGTTCTTTATCAACTCCTTGTACGTTGCCGTGACCCGTGCGGTGCAGAAACTCTACATCGTTGAAAGCGACACCACACATCAGATGCTTCAAGTGATGGGACTTAACAACCCCCTTGACCATCTTATTATGGCCACAGAGCAATCCACGAATGAAGAGTGGCAGGCAGAAGCCCGCAAGCTAGAGCTTCAGGGCAAGCAGGAGCAGGCCAATGAGATAAAGCGCTCGATTTTAAAAACACAGGCTGTACCTTGGGATACGTATACTCCGACGAGGGTGGCGGAGTTAGTCAGACAGATACGCACCGCGAGGGATAATCCGCAAAGACCACGAAAGGCGCTTTTTGAGTGCGCCCTCTTTTACGATGCCCCCACGCATATTCGGTTCTTAAGCGAACACGGCTTCGACAAAGCACGCTTGATCTACTCTGTGCGCGAAGGCAGGCCGTTTTTCAGCCGATCATTATATGAACAGCAAAAGATTAATCTTGACGCAAAGATTCTCATGAAGTACGCAGGAACTCTTGATAAAGAAGTAGTCAAGCAGTGCGGAGTATACGGCATCGATCACCGTACGGAATTTAATGTCACATCCCTCATGCTTGCCGCGCGGGCAGGCAATGTCGCCCTCATTAAAGCCTTGCTGTCTGCAGGAGCTAATACAGATGCAATCGATAACTACGGTATGACGGCGTGGCAAATCGCCCTGCAAAGGGCGGTTACTCACAAGGATTTTGGGTCCTCAAAGTTTTTCCAGGCTCACAGCCTACTCTCCCCTTCAAGCGTAAGCTTAAAGGTTGACGAGAGGCTGATAAAGCTTAACAGTAGTCAGGGCGAGTTCCTGCTGTTTCACGTGATGTATGTGCTGCTAATTACCAAAATTAACATGGAAAAGCCGGAACAAGTCGCCATTACCGCCGCTCACCTAGCTGATTTCATAGGCTTGTTGCCCGACAGTGTAATTGCCGACTATAGAAAGAAACGACAGTATATATCAGGACTTCTCGCTAAAAACGAGACCAGTAGTCAGAATTCGTATGGTAAACAGTTGTTCACGCGCACGAAACAGGGCTACTATATTTTAAACCCCAATCTCTACATTCGTCTCCAAGAAGATTGGTTGGCGATTTTCAGCTTCGCGGGAGCGGACCTGTAGCTTGAACTCCCGCCATCAAGTCACGTGACACAAACACCCCCCCAACGAAAGAGACGGTTCTCTGTGGTTCAATAATGCTCAAATGGTGTCATAGATCTGAGGTGTTGGGTCATCACTTGGCAGGCAGGTGCTACTGAGGGGTGTTAAGCGAGTGCATCTCTATCGAAGCGATATCGATG
>Ga0209616_1000060_pt1 | contig 31043 bp, 35 predicted proteins | sample FlocCalmetaG_FD_184153 | JGI IMG/M metagenome (GOLD analysis project Ga0209616, IMG submission 184153) | Freshwater bacterial and archeal communities from Indian Creek, Illinois, USA - Floc-Cal metaG (SPAdes) (version 2) | ecosystem: Environmental > Aquatic > Freshwater > Unclassified ...
CCTGTTGTCGAGGTACATATATCGAACATTCATAAAAGAGAGCCGTTTCGTGCGGTTTCGGTCATTGCGCCCGCTTGCGCAGGTCATATAAGCGGTTTGGGCAGGGAAGGGTATAGATTGGCTCTTGATTACTTTATCGGATCAATGCTTGTTTTGGAGGCAGAACATGACAACTGACATTGCGGTCCGGAAACTTTCTGACAAGTTTCACGAGGCGGATGTTAATGGAGCCATAGTATCATCATACTCCAATGTTTTGTATTATTCCGGGTTTTCAGGTTCGAACGGGACACTTTTGATATTGAAAGGTTTGTTTTATCTAATAACCGATTTCAGATATATAGAGCAAGCCAAGATTGAAAGTCCGGGATTTGAAGTCATAGAAGCTTCAGCAGAAAAGGTTACAGAGTTTATTTGCAAGGTCTGCTCTGAGAATGGTGTTATAAGCATTTGGTTTGAAGATGAGCAAATGTCTTTTAAAGCTTACAGCAGTCTTTCCGATGCGCTCAAAACAACCAGGCTTGTACCGGCAAATGGTGGGATATCGCACACAAGGATCATAAAAACCGATGCGGAGATATCTCGTATGCGCAAAGCGGCGGCTTTGGCTGATTCAGCCTTGACCTACATATCAAAAATTCTCGCTATCGGCATGAGTGAGAAAGAAGTTGCTTTAGAGATTGAATTTTATCTGAAGCGAAACGGTTCAGATAAAGTAGCGTTTGACATAATAGCAGCATCGGGTTCAAATGCTGCTCTCCCACACGCACAGCCGACGGATAGAGTTCTTGAAACGAATGATCACATAATACTGGATTTTGGCGCTATTGTTGGCGGATATCGTTCTGATATGACGAGAACCTTAATAATAGGAAATCCCGCTCCTGAGATCATAAAAATCTATAACATAGTGTTAGATGCGCAGATTAAGGCTCTTTTTGCATTAAAGTCCGGAGTTTTAGGGAGAGATATAGACTTAATAGCAAGGGGACATATTGAGCAAAACGGATACGAAAAGTATTTCGGACACGGGCTTGGGCATGGAGTGGGGCTTAACATTCATGAAGCTCCCAGGCTCTCAGAGAAGAGTACAGAAGTGCTGGTTTCGGGGATGGTGGTAACTGTTGAGCCTGGTATATACCTACCCGGTATCGGAGGGGTACGTATTGAGGATATGGTTTTGATAACCGAGGATGGGATAGAAAACCTTACTTCTTCACCTAAAACCTTGGAAGAAGCCAGAGATTTCTGCAGATTAAAATAAAAGCATCAGGAAAGGAAAAGATTACATGATTTCAGCCAGTGAATTCAGAAAAGGAATAACAATTGAGATTGACAACTATGTCTATGTAATAGTAGACTTTCAACATGTCAAGCCGGGCAAGGGAGCGGCTTTTGTAAGGACAAAAATTAAAAACATCATGAACGGAAGCGTTCTTGAGCGGACATTTAACCCGAGTGAGAAGTTACAAAGAGCGAATATCGAGACAAAAGATATGCAGTATCTTTACAGCGATGGTGAAATGTATCATTTTATGGACACAAAGACTTATGAGCAGATGCCTTTAAGCGGTGATCAAGTAGGTGATGCGATGAAATATGTCAAAGAAAACATGTCTGTCACGATAAAGTTCTTCAAAGGTGCGCCGTTCTCGGTTGAGCCGCCGAACTTTGTCGAGTTAAAAATAATTAAGACAGATCCTGGAGCAAGGGGAGATACGGTTACAGGCGCTTCAAAACCGGCTACACTTGAAACGGGAGCCATTGTCAGTGTGCCACTTTTCATAAACGAAGGCGAAGTAATAAGGGTGGATACCCGCTCGGATGAGTATATGGAAAGGGCATAAAGGGAAAGTCAAATATTAGAAAGGGAGAGGTAATATTATGGATAACTTATTGCAAAAAGTCTCTTACTTAAAAGGTCTGGCGGAAGGGTTGGGAGTTTCCGCAAACACAAATGAAGGGCGTCTTATAGTAGGCATTATGGATGTGTTGGACGATATGGCTAATTCGATTTCGGACATTGAATCATCATATGCTGATCTTAATGAATATGTGGAATCGTTAGATCAGGATATGCAGGATATCGAAGAAACCGTTTACGGGGAAGACGATGATTGCTGCGGCCATCAGCATGATGATGATGATGACGATGACGACGACGACGACGACGAAGATTTTGACGATGAAGACGACGATGCGGATTACATAGAAGTCGATTGTCCGAATTGCCACGAAACTGTGTATTTTGACGAAGAGATCTTTGAAGATGACGAAGAAGTTACTTGTCCTAACTGTAACAAGTCAGTCCTTATTGAGGATGACGACGACGATGATCATGACCATGATCATGATCATGATCATAAACACAAGCACTAAAAATAGAATACTAAAAGACGGGGTTGTTGGTACTTAAAGTGCTGGCAACCCCGTCCTCATTTCAAGATAAAATGCAGAAACGTTTGTAAATATTGCATTTGTCTGTTATAATAGTTCAAATGGCTAAGATTACTAAGGAGGTGTTTCTTTTGACCGAAAATATTCATTTACCAACAGGCGATGAGTACGGCAAGGTATTATTCGCAGACGAAGTAGTGGCTACAATTGCCGGGCTGGCTGCAACCGATATTAAGGGTGTTGCTGCTATGAGTGGAGGTTTAGCCGATGGAATTGCCGAAAAACTCGGCAGAAAGAGTTTGGCTAAGGGAGTCAAGGTGAAGGTAGGAGAAAAAGAAGCCGCAGTTGATCTGTACATTATTGTGGATTATGGAGTAAGAGTACCGGAAGTTGCATGGAACATACAGGAGAACGTAAAGAAATCCATAGAAACTATGACCGGATTGTCAGTTACCGAAGTCAATATTCATGTTCAGGGTGTAAATTTCGAAAAAGAGACAAAAGAGTTGGAAGTCAACAAGATTAAATAGAGAATGGCCCCTTTAAAGGGGCTATTCCTTATGAAAGGTGGACAAACATCGTGAAGATGAGTACTTTAAATAGAATATTGTTTTTTTTCTATATGTTTCTCATGATTGTTATGTTGGCAGTATTTTTTGCGATGTCCGTCGGGATTTGGCCGTTACAAGATTTGGCGGCTAATATTGATCTTTACAGGTTGCCATGGCTTGCGCTTCTATCGGCATTGATGCTTATAATTAGTTTTAAATATCTGTTTTTAAGCATAATTCCTGCCAAAGTTCAAAGTACGTTGCTTAGAAATACAGATATGGGTATGATTAGGATATCGGTCAATACACTTGATTCTATAGCTCAAAAGGCTGTGAGAAGTTTTTCCGAGGTAAAGGATGTTAAGACAGATGTAATTCCTGAATCTGACGGCGTCAGGGTAAGAGTTATACTTTTTATATTACCTGAAGTTAATATCCCAGAACTTACGTTTGCGGTACAGACAAAAGTCAAAAAGCAAATAGAGGACATAGCCGGCATTGTTGCAAAAGAGGTGCAGGTTTATGTCGAAAATGTTTCAGCTTCACAGCGAGCTAAAATAGAGTGAAGGAGGGTTCGTCATGAATGCGGAATCGCTTATATCTTTTATCAAGAATCATAGAGGCAAGGTTGTAGGAATAACCTTAGGTGTTGTGTTCGGGGCGCTTGTTTGGCACATAGGGTTTTGGTTTTCTGTTTTTCTGGTTTTGTGCGCCACCGTGGGATTGTACTTTGGGAGCAAGCACGACAAAGGCGAAAAACTGGCTGCTTTTTTTGATAATATTATGACTAAACGGACGAAATAAAAGCCAAGACGGAGATTATATATGCCAAGAAAGAATGCAAGAGAAGTTGCAATGAGGCTTTTTTACCAAAGGGATGTTTCTGAACAACCTAATACAGACGAGTATTCTTTGAGTGAAATGTATGCCGAATTTAATCTAAACGATAAAGATATAAAGTATATAAGACTTTTGTTGGAGAAATCTGACACTAACCGTAAAACTATAGACAAGTTTATACAGCGTTTTTCAAGGGACTGGACTTTTGAGAGGTTGGCCAAAGTTGATCTTGCTATTATGAGGATTGCTATATGCGAAATGTTATATTTAAGTGATATACCGCATAGCGTTTCGATTAATGAAGCTGTCGAGTTAGCTAAAAAATACAGCGATCGAAAGGCAGGACCATATATAAACGGAATATTGGCAAGCGCTCATAATGATTTAGAGCAACATTCGGAGGTTGATCAGTATAATAGCTAATATTTTAGATGGAAGAGCGCTTTCCGGCAATATAATGGATGAAATAGCTATCAAACTCTCAGCGCTAAAGGACAGTAAGGGCATTGTTCCCGGACTTGCGGTTGTATTGGTTGGAGATGACGCTGCCTCACAGGTTTACGTTAGAAATAAACAGAAAGCATGTAAGCGTGTTGGCATTGAATCATACGTTGAAAATTTTGAGAATGATGTTTCTGAAAGTTATTTATTAGAGTTTATAAGTAAATTGAATTCCGACATACATATTAATGGCATACTTGTCCAACTACCCTTGCCTTCGCACATAAATCCGGAAAGTGTTATAAATGCTATATCCCCAAGCAAAGACGTAGATGGCTTTCATCCCCTGAACGCGGGTAGGCTTTTGCGTGGGGAGTTATGCTTTGAGCCTTGCACACCAAAGGGGATCTTACGTCTGGTCGAGCATAGCGGTGTCGAGATTGCGGGTAAAAACGTCTGTGTAATCGGGCGCAGCAATATAGTCGGAAAGCCTGTAGCACTTATGTTTTTGAAACACAATGCTACTGTTACGGTTTGCCACTCAAAGACTAACGACCTTGCCCGGATAGCTTCGGGTGCTGATATTCTAGTGGTTGCCGCAGGGAAACCAAACATAATAGATGACCGATTTATCAAGGAAGGAGCGGTAGTTATAGACGTAGGAATAAACAGGACGAGTAAAGGTTTGACGGGCGATGTGGATTTTGATAAGGCAATCTGCAAAGCCGGATGGATAACACCAGTCCCAGGCGGAGTAGGCCCTATGACAATAGCGATGCTTCTTGAAAATACGCTTATAGCCACTCAATTGAAAGAATCAGGATATGAACTTTAAAACTGAAATATCATTATATAAGAGGCAAATTGATACTGCCTTAAGAGATTGCCTGGGACAAACCGAGGATTTTCCGGAAACACTTCGAATGTCGATTGAATATAGCCTTTTTTCGGGAGGTAAGCGATTGCGTCCCGTTCTTTTTATGTCCGCGTTTGAAGGTTTGTTTGGTCGGGATCCAAAAGAAGGGTTGCCATATGCGTGTGCCCTTGAGATGATTCATACATATTCTTTAATACATGACGATCTCCCTGCTATGGACAATGATGACTATCGCAGAGGAAAGCTTACCAGTCACAAGGTTTTTGGCGAAGCAGCTGCTATTTTAACCGGTGATGCGTTGCTCAATATGGCTTATGAAGTTATGCTGGAAAATGCGTTTAAGTATCCGGACGATCTTGCTACACATCTAAAAGCCATAAAACTAATAGCCCACGCATCAGGATTGAAGGGTATGATATCAGGTCAGATGGCGGATATCGAGTTGATATGGAAAACTTCCGCTGAAGAAACACTGGAGTATATTCATAAGAAAAAAACTGCAGCGTTAATTGAAGTTTCGCTTTCTGCAGCGGCAGCATTAGCTAAAGCATCCGAAGATGAGTTTAAAGCTTTAAGTTCTTTCGGTAATTTAATTGGTTTAGCTTTCCAGGTTATTGATGATGTTTTGGATTTTAAGGCTGAGGACGAAGTAGTGGAGTGTGGACAAGGTTGCGCTAAACTGACTTATCCTATAGTTTATGGGCTTGAGGGTTCGAAAAACAAGGCTCAAGACTATATTAACAAAGCCATATCAGATTTAGATTTGTTTGGAAACAAGGCATTGTTCCTTAAGTCATTAGCTCAATATCTGGCTAAACGTCAGGAGTAAGGAGTCAGACAGTGGAGATATTCAGACAATTATTTGACAACAACATACTGCTGACGAGCATGCTGGCGTGGCTTATTGCGCAGATTCTAAAGGTGCCTTTAACCATCGTTTTCATGGGAAGGCTTGACTTAAGACGATTTATTGAAGCTGGCGGCATGCCGAGTGCTCATTCCGCTTTGGCGGTATCGCTGGCAACTTCGGTTGGACGAATTGAAGGGTTCGATTCTGCTATATTTGCTCTTTCAGTAATGATAACTCTGGTTGTAATGTATGATGCCGCAGGAGTACGGAGAGCATCAGGAAAACATGCAGCGATATTAAACGAAATGCTGGAACAGCTATACGCACATAAGGGAATTGAACAGGAAAAGCTCAAAGAGCTTATAGGGCATACACCTGTTGAAGTTATCGCCGGAGCTTTATTGGGCATAGCCGTTTCTCTATTGGCTCTTTGATATGGAAGAAGACTTCACGATGAACAAATATCCTTTGCTTGATAATATTATTTCGACAAAATGTTTAAAACTTCTACCTATTGATGACCTCAACGTTTTGGCAGATGAGATAAGGCAGTTCCTGCTCTTTTACCTGTCAAAGACCGGAGGACATCTTTCGTCCAATTTAGGAGTGGTAGAATTAACTTTGGCTTTACATTATGTGTTTGAAAGCCCTATTGACAAACTGATTTGGGATGTCGGACATCAGACATATGTGCATAAAATTCTAACCGATAGAAAAGAGTTATTTCATTCTATAAGACAATTTGGAGGAATCAGCGGTTTTCCGAAGCGCAATGAAAGCGAGCACGACATTTTTGAGACGGGGCACAGCAGCACTTCCATATCGGCAGCGTTGGGGATAGCTCGCTCACGGGATATTCTTGGTAAAAGTTTTAAGGTAGCCGCAATCATCGGCGATGGCTCGCTCACCGGTGGTTTAGCCTTTGAAGCGTTAAATGATGCCGGGCATTCGTCAACAGATATAACAGTTATATTAAATGACAATCAAATGAGTATAAGTCCGAATGTCGGTGCGGTAGCAAGGCACTTGTCGCATATACGTACGCATCCTAAGTATGCCTGGTTTATAAAAGGAACGGGAAGATTCTTAGATAAATTGCCATTACTGGGCAAATTCGCAACAAAAGTATTCGGAAAGCTTAAAAAGAGTTTTAAGTATTTCGTTGTTCCCGGTATAATATTTGAGGAAATGGGTTTCAAGTATTTAGGTCCTGTTGATGGTCACGACATGCCTAATCTTATTTCAATTCTTAAGCGTTCAGTTGCCATTAAAGGGCCGGTAATGATCCATGTCTTAACAACAAAAGGTAAAGGATATCAAATGGCGGAATCAAACCCGGACTTATTTCATAGCGTGCCGCCATTTACAATAAAAACAGGCGAATTCAATTCTCATTCTCCGGTAACTTATTCACAGGTTTTAGGCGAACACCTGATTGATATGGCTAAGCGGGACAAAAGAGTTACAGCAATCACAGCGGCTATGGCGGAAAGCACCGGCTTGGCAGTTTTTAAGGAACAATTTCCCGATCGGTTTTTTGATGTCGGTATAGCAGAACAACATGCGGTAACACTTGCGGCAGGCATGGCAAGTCAGGGGATTAAGCCTTATGTAGCGGTGTATTCTACATTTTTGCAGCGAGCGTACGACCAGATATTACACGATGTATGTATCCAAAAACTGCCTGTTACTATATTGATTGACAGAGCGGGAATAGCGGGTGAGGATGGCGAAACTCATCACGGTATGTTTGATATAGCTTTTTTGCGTCACATACCCAACATAAATATCTTTGCCCCAAAAAACACCGATGAATTCAAACAGATGCTTGATGCTACATTGAGCATGAATAAGCCGATCGCTATCAGATATGAAAAAGGCCCTTCCCCATCAAGCGTTGAGTTTGCCTTAGATGTAGGATGCTCTTTCGCTCCTTGTTGGGAAATTATTAAGGACGGAAGCGATTGCCTCATACTTACCTTTGGCAGAATGCTCTCGGTTTCTTGCAAGGCAGCTGAGATTCTAAGTGAAGAAGGAATATCCATGCAAATCATTAATGCTCGAGTTATAAAGCCTTTAGACGAGCAAATGCTTCTTGATATGGCTAAACATTTCACCACATGGATAACAATTGAGGACAGCGTTGTGAAAGGCGGCTTTGGAAGTTCTATAAACGAATTTGTGTTTGAGAATAATTTGGCTGTATCAATACTTAACATCGGAATGCCGGATGCATTCATTCCTCACGGAAAAGTTGATACATTACTTGAACAGTTTGGTTTGGACTATAACGGGATAGCTATGAGGATAGGATTGCATTTGGAAGGATTAAAAAAACATCATGTCGGCAACTAAAGAAAGATTGGATGTTCTATTAGTTAATAAAGGCATGGAAGTAACGCGCGAAAAAGCCAAGATTTTGGTGATGAGCGGAAATGTGTTTGTTGACAATATAAGAATTGATAAACCGGGAACTTTAGTAAAAATTGACTCTAATATTACAATATCGGGAACTGCTTGCCCATATGTTGGACGAGGCGGACTTAAACTTGAAAAAGCTTTGAAAGAATTTGACATAGAGACGGAACATAAGGTATTCCTTGACGTTGGAGCATCAACGGGTGGATTTACTGATTGTCTTCTGAAAAATGGCGCTTCTATGGTTTATGCATTGGATGTAGGTTTCGGGCAATTAGCATGGAAGCTTCGCACTGATAACAGAGTAGTTGTTATGGAGCGCACAAACATAAGAAAAGCGACTCCGGCCATGTTTGATTCGGAACTAAACGGCGCAGTAATTGATGTATCCTTTATATCATTAAAGTTGGTATTGCCTGTGATAATGGGACTGATAGCAGAGATCGCCGATATAATAGCTCTTTTGAAACCGCAGTTTGAGGCGGGAAAAGGGAGAGTCAACAGAAAAGGTGTCGTAACAGATTCGAAGGTTCACATTGAGGTGTTGAACGACTTGGCTGTGTTTTGCCAAAGAGAAAAATTAAGTTTATTGGCTTTAACTTTTTCACCGTTAAAAGGTCCAAGTGGCAATATCGAATTTCTTATGCATTTAAGAAAGGACAATATAGGAATTCGCACTATACCCATGGATGAAATTGAATCGCTTGTGGTTCGCGCACACACGCAGCTAAAATGATTGGATGGAAGCAGTATGAAGTTCGTAGGAATTGTTGCAAATTTGGCAAAAGATGTTGATGGTGTTAAAACTTATGAGATAGTTACAAAACTTCTTGAAAGAGGATTTGAGGTTTTTGTATCGCATGCAGTTTACGAACTTATAAAAATTGGAACGCCTTCTGATGAAGTGTTTATGTATACAAATGCTCAATTGCTCGTAAGTCTTGGCGGTGACGGCACTCTTCTTGCCGTTGCGCGAAAAGCTGCGGAATATGGTATTCCGGTTCTGAGTTTTAACCTGGGGAGGTTGGGTTTTCTTACCGAAATTGAGATTGCAGACGCTGACATGGCGTTTGATGCTCTTTTAAGCGGTGAATACACAACTGAAAAAAGAATGATGCTCAAAGTTGAAATTAAAGGTAAGGAAGGCAAAACGAAAAATTTTACAGCCTTAAACGACGTAGCAGTTGCAAAAGCCTCGTTTGCCAGGATTATACATCTTAAAGCATATATTAATGGAGAACTGGTAAACTTTTATCCGGCCGATGGCTTGCTGGTATCTAGTCCTACCGGTTCAACAGCGTATTCTTTATCGGCAGGCGGGCCTATAATAAGCCCTGATATGGAATGTATGCTTTTGACGCCCATTTGTCCGCATTCGTTAAATATTCGTCCTATTGTGACCGATAGCAAAAGTGTTATTAGAATTGAAGTAATTGATAAAAATCGCGATGTGCTTCTTACGGTTGACGGTCAGGAGGGTACTTCGCTTTCTGATGGGGACATAGTGACAGTTGGAAAGCTTGAGTTTAATACTAAGCTCCTCCGTATCAGACATAGAAATTTTTACAAGGTTTTGAGGGCAAAACTGACGGAACGACTGTACGAGAACGAGGATTTCAATTGAAATGAGGTTATGATGGTGAAAAATGAGCGCCACGCTAGAATCCTTAAGATAATTGAGGACAAGGTTATAGGAACTCAAGAAGAGCTGCTCTTGGAACTTATACGCTATGGTATCGACGTTACGCAGGCAACGGTGTCAAGGGATATAAAGGAGCTGCGCTTAACGAAAGCCCTTAGCATATCGGGTGGTTACAAATATACATCCATAGATAGGGCTGAAGCGGCAATACATGAAAGATTGATCAGGGTATTTTCCGAATCAGTTATCTCTATTGATTACGCTAATAACTTGATTGTGATTAAGACTATAGCTGCCGGAGCACAAGCAGCAGCAGCAGGTATAGATGCATTGCGCTGGCAGGAAGTAATAGGGTGTGTAGCCGGTGATGATACAATTCTCGTGATAATTAGGGATAGCAATTTAGTTTTAAGTATAATAGAGCGGTTTAAAAAAATGCTGAAATAGGTTTGGGGAGAACTTATGCTCAAACATTTGCGAATTAAAAATCTGGCGCTTATCGACGATATAACTATTGAATTCGAAAGTGGCTTAAATGTACTCACCGGAGAGACAGGCGCTGGTAAATCGATTATAATCGATGCCGTGGGGCTTCTGCTCGGCGATAGAGCGGACAAAAACCTTATCCAGACAGGACGGGAATCAGCCCTTGTTGAGGGTCTTTTTTATATTGATAAATCAGATGGTTTGAACTCATTTCTTAGCAGTTCAGGATTTGAACCTGAAAGTGACAACAGTATATTGATTTTGCGCCAACTCACACAAAGCGGAAGGAACTTCTGTAAGATAAATGGTTATACTGCCACTTTGGCGATGCTAAAAGAAGCTGGTAGTTATATAATGGATATCCACGGCCAACATGAACACCAGTCGCTTTTGTCAACTGAGCAACACATAAAACTTCTAGACAGTTTAGGACATTTTCATATCGTAAACCTTAAACAAGAGGTGTCTTTAGTCTATCGTAGTTGGAAATCAGTTAAGGATGAAATACAAAGATTAAAAAAGCATGAGAATGACGATACAGTGCTAAAAGAAATGTTAAGTTATAAAATAGATGAAATAAAAAAAGCAAATCTTAAAACAGGTGAACCGGAAGAATTGGCACAAGAGCGACTCGTTTTACAAAATGCGGAGAAGATTTCGGATGCTTTACTTGGAAGCTATTCGTTGCTCTATTCCGGTGTACAGCAACAAGTATCCTGTCATGATCAGATCGCTAAGGCTTTAAATCAGCTTAAGCAGGTTGCGCATTTTGAGAAAAAACTTGATGTGCTTTTGAGCGATCTGGATAATGTCTATTATCAGCTTAAAGAAATTATATCAACAATTAGGACCTACAAGGAATCTTCTTTTATGCAGCCTGAACGATTAGACGAAATTGAGAACCGAATTGCGTTAATCCAATCTCTTAAACGAAAATACGGAAACACAATCGAAGCGATTTTAGATTACAAGCAAAAAATAGAATTGCAACTGTCAGGACTTGAAGGCAGAGAGGAGAAATTATCTGTCTTAAACGAGCAGTATAAAGCATTAACCGATAAGTTGTCTGGTTTATGCAATAGATTGTCTGAAGAACGAATTGTAATAGCTCAAGAATTTCGAATTCAGCTTTTGCAGCAATTAGCTGAGCTTGGAATGGATAAGGCAGATTTTCAGGTAAGCATTTGCTCGGGTGCAGTTCGTGATACTGATGAAGACATATTTACGGAAGATGGAATCGATAGAATTGAATTCATGATATCAACCAATCCGGGAGAACCTTTAAAACCTCTTGTGAAGATTGTTTCGGGCGGAGAAGTATCTCGCATAATGCTCGCAATAAAAACTATAGTGGCTAAAACGGACGATATACCTGTTTTAATATTTGACGAGGCAGACGTGGGAATAAGCGGAAGAATAGCTCAAGCGGTAGCTGAAAAGTTGAACGCTGTTTCAAAATACCATCAGGTTATATGTGTAACGCACTTGCCTCAGATTGCAGCTATGGCAGATTTTCATTTTAGGGTGGAAAAGGAATTTGTGGATAGGCGAACGATGACTATAGTAAAACGGTTAAACGATGATCAAAGATGTGAAGAAGTGGCTAAACTGCTTGGAACAACCATGATGACGAAGCTAAGCCTTGAACATGCAAAGGAGCTTCTTGGCAGAGCAAGCGATCATAAAAAATAAGCAGTGAATAAAAGCGTTTTATTTTTAACTTGTAAAGCGCTTGCAGGAAAATTAGGCATTTTGTCGAATTATTCTATCAGAATCTGTAAAATTAGATTTTCAATAAGGAAGGTGTTCATATTGCCCGATAATAAAATATCAGTATTGGTAGTTGATGACAGTAAGGACTTTTGTGAGATAATTAGCGAATATATTGAGAGACAGCCGGATATGAAAGTTGTCGGTGTTGCAAATGATGGTATTGAAGCTTTAAATAGTGTTTTTAACTTAAAACCGGATGTTGTGATTCTCGATATAATAATGCCACACCTTGACGGTTTGGGAGTTTTAGAGCGAATAATGGAAAGTGGCACAAAAAACCTTCCGAAAATCATTATGCTATCGGGCATAGGGCAGGACAAAATTACTCAGCGTGCGATTTCAATCGGCGCGGATTACTATGTGATAAAGCCGTTTGATTTGGAAATTCTGGTAAAAAGGATTAGAGAAATAGTAATAGGGCAAAAAGAATATGATGAAATAGATGACAAACCATTCGAAGTGACATTGATGCAGCACCAAAGGCCGAAGATTTCTCCTGTAGAATCGGAAATAACAGCAATGCTTAACCAGGTAGGTGTGCCTGCACATATTAAAGGCTATCAGTACTTAAGAGAAGGTATAATAATGGTATATAACAATTCTGAACTTTTAGGCGCAATAACTAAGGAAATCTATCCCGGCATAGCTGTTAAGTTCAATACTACCGGCAGCAGAGTGGAGAGAGCAATACGTCATGCCATTGAAGTTGGTTGGAATCGAGGGCGTGTGGACACCATTAATAAGCTGTTTGGCTATACAGTTCACAATGAAAAAGGTAAGCCTACAAACGGAGAATTTATTGCAATGATTGCAGAAAAATTGAAACTCAGCTCAAAATCAGCGGCTGATAGATAAAACATTTTGAACTCTAATTCATGATTTGGGATGTTTTAATGTATAGATAAACAAAATGTCTGAGGAGAAATGAGTATGAACTTTCTAAACTTCAATTTGGTTGAAATACTGTTAAGTTTGCCGGCTATTTTTCTTGCGATGACAGTCCATGAAGCTGCTCATGCATTCGTTGCTTACAAAATGGGAGATAATACGCCCAAAATTCAAGGCAGGCTTACATTAGACCCTTTAGCGCATGTGGATTGGATTGGACTTATAGCATTCGCTCTGTTTGGTTTTGGTTGGGCAAAACCCGTTCAGGTTAACCCGTCTAATTTTAAAAACAGACGAATTGGAGATATTCTGGTATCAGTTGCAGGTCCGTTGTCAAATATAATTCTAGCTGTATTTACCTACATAGTGCTTATAATATTGCTGATCATCATACCCGCGTTTCCGGATATAGCTTTAAGGCTTATACAAAAGGTTATCTGGTTGAATATTGTCTTTTCAATATTGAATCTTATACCAATACCTCCGTTTGATGGCTATCATATTATCAAGGCGATTTTAAGAGCGCAGCCCTATAAGTTTTTTATGCAATATGAAAGGTATGGATTATTAGTGCTTTTAGCGTTTCTTTGGTTTGGCGTGTTTGATTTGGTAGTTGGTGTTCCTGCAAGGTTCGTGTATTCTATTATGACTCAATTGGCTTCAGTAATATTAATGATAGTTTGAAATCAGGATGTTTGAATAGTATGGAATATATTACAAAGCTAAGTGATTTTGAAGGTCCTCTTGAAGTATTGTTGCAGCTGATCAATAAGGCGAAGCTTTCCATTGAGGACGTTTCGCTCTCTGAAGTAACAGCTCAGTTCATGAATCATATAGAACAAATGCAGGAGCTTGACATGGAAGTAGCTTCGGAATTTCTGGTTATAGCTGCTACTTTGATGTATATTAAGTCGTGCAAATTATTGCCTGATACTAAAGCTTTACATATTCAACCTGAAGAGAATCCGGAGAGCGAACTAAAGATTAAACTTTTGGAATACAGCAAAATAAAGCAAGCTGCTTCAATGCTTGAAGAGCAGGCTTTGTTAAATTCAACAGCTTATTATAGAACTCAAATGATAACCCATACAGTTGATCCGGTATTGTCGAGTGCGTCTGCTCTTGACTCAAAAAAACTCTCCGACGCTATTTTCAGAATAGCAAATAAAGTTAGAAAAATTCCCAAAGAGCCTGTTATACATACTGTTCAAAGAGATGCGAAGACATTAAAGACACGACTAAATGAGCTCAAACTTTTTTTTGGAAAACATAAACAAGCCTCGTTTTCGGAATTGTACCACAAAAGCAGTAAACGTTTTGAAATAGTTTTAACTTTTATAACAATACTGAAGATGGCATCTGACGGAATGCTCGAGTTAATACAAGTAAGTGCATTTGAAGACGTTATCATTCGAAGAAAGGAATCAAGATGGGCGAAGACGAAATGATGGCCATCGTTGAAGCAATCCTTTTTGTGTCAGATGAAGCAGTATCGCTAGCCGACATTTCTAGCTTACTTGGAATTGAACATAAAGCTTGCGCTAAACTTATGGACAAAATGATCGAAAGATTCGAAGGAGCCGGAAGAGGCCTTAAGATTTTGAAAGCTAACGATACTTTCAGGCTGGCAACATGTCCTTCGTGTAAAGAGTATATAGAGAGGTTCACAGGTTTACCTCGCGAGAAAGGATTGTCACGTTCCAGTTTTGAAACTTTGTCTATTATAGCGTATCATCAGCCGGTAACACGATTGCAAATAGAAAAGCTTAAAGGAACGAGCTGTGCATATTCCTTAGACATACTATTAAAAAAGGGGCTAATTATAGAAAAAGGAAGAATCGAAGCCATCGGCCGCCCCATTCAATATGGTACTACGGATCAATTTCTCAGATGCTTTGGATTCTCATCTTTAAAGGATCTACCTGCTTTTGATAAGTAGGGTGTAGAATAATTTTTAAAATAAAACCTCGAAAATATTGCGGCGTTGACCGCTCGCTTTATTAATTCAACAAAAAGTTTTACTGGTAACTTAAGCGGTGGTATTGTATACTATTGTTCGATGAATTTGCAGTTTTTTTTTATAAAGTTGCAAATTTGGCAACAGTATAATAGTTGCTTGTTTATTTGTGCTCATAGAGCAGCGTTTTTGCAGAGCAAACAAGTGTATCTATTTATTTTTCGCATAATATGATAAGTTTGCTTCAAAAACATGTTCAAGATAGGATTTGAGATGAGTTGAAATCCGAAAAGGTGCGATTGCAAAAATATATGGCTCTTTGTGGGATAGCATCCAGAAGGCGAAGCGAGCTTATGATTGCTTCAGGCAAAGTGAGAATAAATGATGAGATTGTTAAACTACCCTATATAATGGTCGACCCATTAGCGGATGTTGTTTATGTTGATGGGAAGAAAATACAGGAAGACTCGCAAAAAGTATACATAATGCTGAATAAACCACGGGGGATAGTCACTACTTTGGATGATCCTTTCAGACGGAAAACGATTCTGTCGCTAATCGACCAGAAGGAAAGAGTTTATCCGGTAGGGCGCTTGGATTTTGACACCGAAGGCTTGTTGCTACTTACAAACGATGGTGAACTGACATTCAAGCTTACGCATCCGGGTTCACATGTCGAGAAGGAGTACTATGCAAAAGTGTCAGGGCGTTTGAGTTCGAGTGAATTGAAGCTACTGCGTAAGGGAATCGACATAGGTGGATATGTAACAGCATCTGCCATTGTTGATGAGATAGGGCATGACGGGAAATTCGCTGAGTATAAAATAATCATAAAAGAAGGAAAGAAACGCCAAATAAGAAGAATGTTTGAAGCTGTAGGTCTCAGCGTTATGTATCTTCGAAGAGAGCGAATCGGGAGTTTGAGGTTGGAAGATCTGAAGCCCGGTCAATGGAGATATTTAAGCTTGCCCGAGATAGAAAGCTTAAAAAATTAGTTTGGGAGGAAACTGATGGAACTTTGGTATACTGAAAAACAAACCCCTAATATGGGCATAACATGTAAGATAAAAAGAACTCTTGCCGTAGAGAAAACGGACTATCAGCATCTTGCCGTTATAGATACAGAACAATTTGGAACCATGTTGGTTTTAGACGGTGCGGTGCAGACAACTGTTGAGGATGAATTTATATATCACGAAATGATCACTCATATCCCGCTTTTCACTCATAAAAATCCACGAAAAGTGTTGGTCATAGGCGGTGGAGACGGCGGAGCGATACGTGAAATCTTAAAACATGAGTCCGTAGAAAAGGCATATCTGGTAGAGATAGACGGCAGAGTTGTTGAATACAGCAAACTATATCTTCCGCAAATAAGCTGCGCTCTTTCCGATCCGAGATGCGAGGTGCTAATAGAAGACGGGATTGAGTTTATTAAAAATAATAAAGGGGTATTTGACGTTATTATGGTAGACTCAACCGATCCGGTAGGACCTGCAGTCGGGCTTTTTTCCGGGGATTTTTACCGTTTAGTGTATGAATCTCTAAAAGTTGATGGTCTTTTTGTTGCGCAAACTGAGTCGCCATTTTTCAACAAAGATCTTATAAGGCAGACTAACAAGGATATAAATGCTATTTTCCCTATTACGCGTTTATATCTTGCGAGTATCCCGACTTATCCTAGCGGCTTATGGTCATTTACTATGGGCTCAAAAACATATGATCCTTTGCTTGTCAATGAATCAAAGCTTCATGAAATTGCGGATACTAAATATTTCACGCCGGAGATATTCGGTGCTGCGTTTAAATTGCCACGTTTTGTAAGGGATCTTGTCGTATGATAAAGAATGGTTCATGGAATTGCCGTTTTATGGGTAGCAAATCAAACTATGCGGATGCTTCAGTCATAATGGTTGGCGCACCTATGGATTTCACAACGAGCTATAGACCGGGAGCTAGATTCGGACCTCAAAAGATCAGGGAGACTTCCTATGCACTGGAAGAATATAGTCCTTATCTTGACAGAGATCTAAGCGAAGCTTCCTTTTACGATGCGGGAGATCTTGAACTTGTTTTCGGCGATGTGCAAAAAAGTCTTGCGATCATAGAGGATGTAGCCGCTGAGATTTTGTCGGATGACAAAAAGTCTCTTTTTTTGGGCGGTGAGCATACTATAAGTTTTCCTGTGATAAAGCAGGCTTATAATAAATTCGGTGACGATTTGGCGTTGTTACATTTTGATGCTCATGCTGATTTGAGATCGGATTATCTTGGCCAAATTAACTCGCATGCTTCGGTTATCAGAAGATGCGGGGAGATTTTAGGCTGGAGCAATATATATCAGTTTGGAATTCGTTCGGGCACTAAACATGAATTCGAATGGGGAAAAGCAAATACCAATTTTTATCCTTTTGAGATTACATCTGCGCTTGCACATATTTTACCCCAAATTAGCAATAGACCGCTTTACATAACTATTGACATTGATGTTTTGGATCCTTCCTATGCATGTGGTACCGGAACACCTGAACCCGGAGGATGCTCACCTTCTGATTTATTTACAGCTTTGCGCATTCTAAAAGACTTAAATGTTATTGGTATGGATGTTGTAGAAGTCAGCCCGATACATGACATGTCTGACAGAACGCCGATTTTAGCGGCAAAGATAGTGCGCGAAGGAATTTTAGCTTTTTTATCAGATTTTAAGTAATACTATCTTGTTGTCTTAATGTAATCAAGACAATGGTGTAGAGTTTCAATAATACAATATAACATCAAACATCTTACAAGGAGGTTGCTTGATGAGCGTTGATGAAAGAATAAATCTTATGCAGGATCGGAAATTTTCGTTAAGAAAAGGCGGAGGTTCTGAAAAGATCAAGCAGCAGCATGAGAACGGGAAACTGACGGCCAGGGAAAGAATTGATATGTTCGTGGATAAAAACAGTTTTTCTGAGATAGGCATTTTTGTCGAACACAGGTCAACAGATTTAGGCATGGATAAAGTCAATGCTCCTGCTGAAGGTGTGATTACAGGTTATGCTACCGTTGACGGAAGGCCGATTTATCTTTATGCGCAGGATTTTACAGTGGTAGGCGGCTCCTTGGGTGAGATGCACGCAGCCAAAATTACAAAGATAATGGATATGGCAATGAAAACAGGATGTCCCATCATTTGTATGAATGATTCGGGAGGCGCTAGGATTCAGGAAGGAATCGATGCATTAAGCGGTTATGGAGAGATTTTCTACAGAAATACATTGGCTTCCGGAGTTATTCCGCAAATCTCGGTTATTTTGGGTCCTTGTGCGGGAGGAGCTGTGTATTCTCCGGCACTTACTGATTTTGTTTTTATGGTTGAGAATGTGAGTAAAATGTTTATTACCGGTCCGCAGGTTATACAAGCCGTTATGGGTGAAACTGTCACACATGATGAATTGGGAGGAGCTCAGGCACACAGTCAGAAAAGCGGTGTTGCACATTTTGCTTTAAAAACTGAACAGGAGTGTTTTGAATCGATAAGAAAGCTTTTGAGTTTTTTGCCACAGAATAATATAGAAGATCCTCCACTATATGACTCTTTAGACGATCCTAACCGTTTATCTTCAGAACTTAATAAGATAATACCGGATAGTGCGAATAAAACATATGACGTGAAAGATGTTATTAGTGCTATTGTTGACAATGAAGATTTTTTTGAAGTGCAAGAGCTTTATGCGCAAAATATTGTCGTAGGTTTTGCCAGACTTAATGGAAGATCAGTCGCTATTGTTGCCAATCAGCCTGCGCAGCTTGCAGGTTGTCTTGATATAAACGCTTCTGATAAGGCTGCTCGCTTTGTTCGCTTTTGCGATGCCTTCAATATACCGGTTATCACGCTTACTGATGTGCCCGGTTTTTTACCAGGAGTTGGGCAGGAACATGGCGGAGTTATAAGACATGGAGCAAAACTTCTTTATGCTTATTCGGAGGCAACGGTACCAAAGATTAATGTAATTTTGCGCAAAGCATACGGCGGAGCTTATATAGCCATGAGCAGCAGGCATCTTGGGGCTGATCTGGTATTGGCATGGCCTACTGCAGAGATAGCCGTCATGGGACCTGACGGGGCTGCAAGTATAATTTTCAGAAAAGAGATAGAAGCATCGGAAGATCCTGTAAAGACAAGGCAACAGAAGATAGACGAATATTATGAGCGTTTTGCTAACCCATATATTGCCGCTCAAAGAGGATATGTTGATGATGTTATAGAGCCTGAAACCACAAGACCTCGCCTTATAAATGCTCTGCAAATGCTTGAAGGGAAACGAGAAAACAGACCGCCCAAAAAGCATGGTAATTTTCCGGTATAAGTTGTAAAATCTGAATTCTGTTGTTAGAGAGGTGAATTGCGATATTTTATAATATTGAAGATTCAAGTATTGATCATGATGAATTAATAGCGGTTATAACAGCCGCTATAGCTGCATCATTAAATCGTTCAACACATGATATTATCGTTAAGCCATTGACTCCTGCTTATCCAATAACCAGGGTGTGGAATCAAATAAGCAGACAGAATCAGATGGCTTCAAGATTGTAATCCATTTTATTTGAGGAGTGAAATCAGTGAAGAAATTTATCGTTACCGTAAACGGAAAATCCTACGAAGTTGAAGTAGAGGAAGCGCAAGGTGCGACTAAGGCAGACAACCTTTTAACTAGAGAACCTGTGAAGGTCGCTACCGTTCATGATGTTGTAAAGCGGGTTCAGCCTGTAAAGACCGAGCAACAGTCGCAAAAAACTGAACAGTTAGCCAGTCAGCAGACTAAAGTCGAAGGGAACGGCTTAGCTGTTACTGCCCCAATGCCAGGCACTGTGCTCGAAGTCAAGGTTAATAATGAGGATATAGTGTCAAAAGGACAGGTTCTGATTGTTCTTGAGGCTATGAAGATGGAAAATGAAATCGTAGCGCCTAAAGACGGTAAAGTTGGTGTTCTTAAAGCTTTAAGAGGTTCGACTGTTAAAGCCGGAGATGTTCTTCTGACAATAATTTAACGATATTTTCGAGTTTTGTGGGAGGTAGAGATGAAGTTTACAGAAACAGTTCTTAGGGACGCACATCAATCTCTGATTGCAACCCGCATGACTACCGATGAAATGATGCCGATAGCGGAGCTTATGGATGAAGTTGGCTATCATTCCATGGAAGTTTGGGGAGGAGCAACCTTTGATTCATGTTTGAGATTTTTAAACGAAGATCCTTGGGTTCGACTGCGCAAATTACGCAAAGCAATTAAGAAAACGAAGCTTCAGATGTTGTTGCGAGGTCAAAATGTTCTGGGATACAGACATTATCCCGATGATGTAGTGCGTGAATTTGTCAAAAGGTCTGTCGGAAACGGAATAGACGTTATAAGGATATTCGATGCTTTAAACGATGTTCGTAACATAGAAACCGCTATAGACGCGACAGTAAAAGAGGGTGCGCATGCGCAGGCTGCTGTTGTATATACTGTCAGCCCGATTCATAACACTGAGAAATATTTGGAAACTGCGAAGCAATTAGAGCAGATGGGCGCTCACTCGATCTGTATCAAAGATATGGCTGGAATAATGACACCTTTTTACGCATTCGAGTTGATATCGCAGCTTAAAAAAACAGTAGCAATTCCAATTCAACTCCATGCTCACTATACGAGTGGTTTAGCATCTATGACTTATCTTAAGGCAATAGAAGCAGGTGTAGATGTTGTTGATTGTGCGATCTCGCCTTTAGCTATGGGTTCATCTCAGCCTCCGACCGAGCCTATGGTGGTGGCTTTGTGCGGAAGCGCATATGATACCGGGTACGATCTTGAGTTGCTTACTAAGATAGCTGAGTATTTTGAAACATTACGCGAAAAATATGTTGAATCGGGGCTCATGAATCATAAGGCTTTGGCAGTAGATGTTAACAACCTGATTTATCAGGTGCCGGGCGGAATGTTGTCAAACCTGGTGTCACAGCTCAAACAGCAAGACAAGCTAGACAAGTATTCGGAAGTTGTTAAAGAGATTCCAAGGGTTCGGGAGGACTTAGGTTTTCCGCCGCTTGTGACTCCTACAAGCCAGATAGTAGGTACACAGGCAGCCTTAAATGTTATATTAGGCGAACGCTATAAGGTTGTTCCAAGCGAAGTCAAAGCATATATAAGGGGAGAATACGGTAAACCGCCGGGACAAATAAATGAAGACTTAAAACGAAAGATTCTAGGGGATGATATTCCTATAACACACAGACCCGCGGACGATTTGTCAGATGGCTTGCCAAGGTTCAAAGAAGAGATTAAAGGGTTCATGCAGCAGGAAGAAGATGTGCTGTCGTACGCATTATTTCCGCAGGTGGCTATGAATTTTTTCAAATGGCGCGAAGCAAAGGAATATAGGATTGACAGCTCGCTACTGATAGAGGATGCTTGTGTTCATCCTGCATGATGAGGAGAATTATGAAAATACTGGTTTGTAATGATGATGGAATTTTTGCTGATGGTATACTGCAGCTGGCTTCAAGCTTAAGTCAATTAGGAGAAGTCGTGGTTATAGCGCCTGATTCTGAGAGAAGTGCTACGGGACACGCCATAACCATACACCACCCCATAAGGGTCAAGAAAGTAGAATTGCCGGGATTGGATGTAAAAGCCTTCTCTGTGAGCGGTACTCCGGCGGATTGTGTAAAAATTGGCGTTGATGTGCTAATGGATGGAAAAGTGGATTTAATTTTTTCAGGAATAAACAGGGGACCTAATCTTGGCACGGATGTGTTTTATTCAGGAACGGTTTCTGCTGCTATAGAAGGTTGCATTTTAGGATACAAATCAATAGCGATTTCAAATTATAACTATGACAGTATTGATTTTTCCTTTGCAGGAGAAGTAGCTCTTGATATTGCTCGGAAAATGCTTAAATACTCGTTACCACAAGGAACGCTTCTTAATGTCAATATTCCAGATGCAGCAAAGGAAGATGTGATGGGTATAAAAGTAACGCGTTTGGGGGTTCGCAAATATGTCGGCAATTATGTGGAACGTGAAGACCCAAGAGGAGTTCCGTATTATTGGTTGGCAGGAGAGGCTGTTGACGATGACGAACAGGATACGGACATAGCTGCGATCAACCAGAAATTTATATCTGTGACCCCTATTCATTACGACTTAACAAAGTATACGTATATTGAACATGTCAAAGGATGGTTCCATAATAATCAACAATAGACTTTGAAAGGACTTGTTATGCGACTCATTGCCGTACAAGATGTGGAATATTTAACTGAGCTTTATAAATTGGTGGATTTTCTTAATAAAAGTCTTAAAGATAAGAAAATTATTGTTGGTCTGAGCAAAAAGGATGAGAAAACCATGATTGTTTCAATATATGATGCAGATTGACTTTGACTAGTGTTAGCAGCAATTTAAAGCAAGGGAGATAACAGTCATGGAAATTAAAGAAGATATTCCTCACAGGATTAGTTCTGTTTACAAAAACATGAGTAAAGGACAGAAAAATCTTTCGGCATATATACTAAGCAGTTTTGATAAAGCTGCTTACCTGACAGCTTCAAAGCTTGGAGAATTGGTAGGCTTAAGTGAATCTACCGTTGTTAGGTTTGCCTATATGCTGGGTTACGAGGGATATCCTAAATTTCAAAGAGCACTCCAGGAAATGCTGCGAAACAAACTGACATCTGTACAACGTGCTGAAATTGTTTCAGGACTTGAGACATCGATGGTATTAAAAAGCACTTTAAAAGCTGATATGGAAAATATTAGGCTTACTATAGAGGACGCCGATAGCGAGACATTTGAAAAAGTTGTGGACAGCATATTAAAAGCACGTTCCATTTATATTCTTGGATTAAGGAGTGCTGTTCCGCTGGTTCAGTTTATGGGGTATTATTTTAATTTCATATTTAACAATATTAGAATAGTAACATCCGGAGTTAACGACATATTTGAGCAGCTCATACATGCAGGGCCTGAAGACGTTCTTATAGCGATAAGCTTCCCGCGATATGCAAGGCGGACTGTTGAAGCAATAGCATTAACAAAGCTTAAGGGGACTACAGTTATAGCGTTAACGGACAGCTCATTGTCCCCTCTTGCACAGTATGCTGATCATACTTTGCTTGCAAGAAGCGATATGGCTTCTTTTGCCGATTCTTTGGTTGCTCCGTTAAGTCTGATAAACGCTTTAATAATTGCGGTCGGCATAAGCAAAAAAGGAGATGTTTCTACTGAGTTTTCCAGGCTTGAAAGCATTTGGGATAAATATAATGTCTATGTAGGCAAAGATGATGTATAGTCATATGAATAAATGTTTCAAAAATTCTTGTAAACCGATATATTTTAGACTATAATTGGCTATCTGCTGTATAAGGAGTTAATATGTTTTTTTATGCGTTGAGAGGTGCAACGACTGTTGACACAAACAATTCTGAAGAGATTATTTTAAGAACCAAAGAACTATTACTGGAAGTAATTAAAAAAAACTGTCTGGACAATGATCAAATAGTAAGTATAATATTTACTGCCACTACTGATTTAGATGCTGTTTATCCTGCTGTCGCTGCAAGAGAGCTTGGTATGAACGGTGTTCCGCTTATTTGCTGTCAAGAAATGTATACCGCCAATTCCCTTCCTATGTGTATAAGAATGCTTATTCATGTTCGCTCTATATGCGATGTTAAACCATTGCATGTGTATCTTCGGGATGCAATCAGTTTAAGACCGGATCTTGCTGTTAATAATGACGTTGTGGAGGGAAGCAGTATTGCATAAACTCTCAATAGCCATAGATGGTCCTGCGGGAGCCGGAAAAAGTACCATAGCGAAGATCCTCGCAAAGAAGCTTAGTATTCTTTATTTGGATACAGGCGCTATGTACAGGACAGTTGCGTATGGAGTGCTCCAAAAAGGGGCGGATCCTGAGGATCAGGAACATGTGATAAGGATTTTAGATTCCATAAAAATAGATGTTGAGCTTTTAGATGGAATGCAAAGGATGTATCTTGACGGAGTAGATGTTTCAGAAGCAATAAGATCTTCAGAAATATCCAAGGCGGCTTCTACTATAGCTGTCATACCGCAGGTAAGATTGAAACTGGTTAAAATGCAACAGGAAATTGCTATGCTCCATTCAATAGTTCTTGACGGAAGAGATATCGGAACATATGTTTTGCCGGATGCCGACGTTAAGTTCTTTTTGGATGCAACTCTAGAAGAGCGCGGTCAGCGAAGATGGAAAGAAATGCAAGGTTACGGAAGTTGCCTAACACAGCAAAGAGTTACCGAAGATATAAGACTACGCGATTTAAACGACAGCAGTCGTGATTTTGCGCCCCTTTCAAAAGCGCGTGATGCTATAACTGTTGATACAACGGATAAAACAATCGAACAGGTTGTGACGGAGATGTTTGACTATATTAGTCCAATATGGGAAAAGTCGAAGGAATTTTTCCGGCAGGGCTGAGGTGTATTCTAGGATACAAGATGAGTCGTATGCAGATACATATGGCGGTTTTTGGATATTTTAGCAGGGAGGTGATTTTGGTTGTACGGATTAGTACGTGTCTTGTTGTGGCCATTGGTTTATATACTCTACAGGCCAAATGTCGAAGGTATGGAGAATTTCCCTAAAAAGGGTAAGACTATAGTTTACTCCAATCATATTTGCGCATTGGATCCTGTTGTGATGGTATGTGTGCTACCGAGGCAGATAAGCTTTATGGCTAAGGTTGAAATTTTTAGAAATCCGATTCTGGCTTGGATGTTTAAAAAAGTCGGAGTTTTTCCGGTTAAGCGCGGCTTCGCAGATATTTCTGCTATTAAGAATTCTTTGAAAGTTTTAAATAATGGCGGTGTATTTGGGATGTTCCCTGAAGGTACCAGGAGCAAAGATGGGAAGTTGCAGGAATTTTCTCGTGGTATAGCATCTATAGCGCATAAATCGAAAGCAACCATAATACCGGTTGCTATTATTGATAAATATAGATATTTTAAGCCGCTGAAACTAAGAATTGGTAAGCCGCTTTGCTTTGAGAGTTATTTTGAACAAAAATCCAATACTGAGCTATTGGATCAAATGGCTGTTGAAATGAGGCAGACTATAAAAAAGATGTTGGGCTAGGAGGAATTCAGTTGAAGATTATTGTTGCGCAAGAAGCCGGGTTTTGTTCAGGTGTTAGAAGGGCAGTCGATCTTGTATACGAGCATACAAATGAAAATTGTAAGTTGTATAGTTTAGGGCCGCTGATTCATAACCCTCAAGCGATTTCAGAAATGGGGAAAAATGGTCTGGTAATTGAAGAATCTATAGATAATATTGAAAGTGGCGAAGTGGTTATTATTCGATCGCATGGTGTACCTGAAGAAGTCTATGCAAAACTTAAAGCGAAAGACATAATAGTAGTAGATGCCACTTGCCATTTTGTGAAAAAGATTCATCGATTAGTTAGGGATTACAGTCAAAAAGGATATGCAATAATCATTATAGGTCAAAGAGAACATCCTGAAGTTTTAGGTATTATGGGTTGGTGTTCGCAAGATGTTTATGTATTAGACGATCCTATTCAGATAGATACGCTGCCCAAACTTCATAAAGCTTGCGTTGTTGCACAGACAACAATAAGTCATGATTTATGGGATGAGATGATACAAAGCATAAGCACCAAAGTCGAGCAACTACAAGTATTTAATACTGTATGCAATACAAGCGGAGAGCGTCAAAGAGAAGCACAATTGATAGCAAACAAGGTTTCCACCATGTTGGTGATAGGAGGGAAAGACAGCTCAAATACTCAAAAACTATATGAAGTATGTAAGGCTGTATGCCCGCAAACATTTATGATTGAAACTGTTTTAGAAATAGATGCCATTAAGTTAGAGCAAGACTCAGTTATCGGAATAACAGCCGGAGCATCAACGCCTGATTGGGTAATAGACCAGGTGATTGAGAAGATCAATAATATATATGGCTCTGCCCTTGCACAAACTTTTCCGCAGCAGGAGGAACAAATTATTGCCCCTGAATGTAAAGTAAATATTGAATGCGATCACAATACGGATCAGACGATTGTAGCTGATATTGATGAACCGGCTGATGCAACATTTCAATCGGATAGTGACGTGAAGGATAATCACATAGAGCAGCAGAATTCCGACGATTTCGATTCGATGGCAGACTTTCATAAAACTATGGTAGTGTTAAGGCCTGGTGAGATAGTCAAAGGTAAGGTTATTAGCGTATTCACAAACGAGATTATAGTGAATTTAGGATATAAATCTGATGGAATTTTACCTGCAGGGGAAGTATTACCACACACCTTCAAACCTGGTGACGAAGGTGATTTTGAGATTATTAAAGTTAATGACGGGGATGGCAATGTAATAATTTCAAGAAAGGCGATTGAAAAAAGACTGGCTTGGGAGAAAGTTGAGAAGAGTTTGAATGAAGGGCTCGAAGTAGAGGGTCAATGTATTGAGGCTGTTAAAGGAGGAGTTGTCACTAATATTTTCGGATTTATCAGAGCATTTGTTCCTGCCTCGCAGCTTTCCACCGAATTTATAAACGATCTTTCTTCCTTTGTCGGAAAGTCACTTAGACTTAAGGTGCTTGAGATAGACAAACGTCGGAATAGAGTCGTGGCATCTCAAAGAGTAGTTCTTGAAGCTGAACGTGCTTTAAAACGGAAATTATTGTTTGATGCAATTGCTGAAGGGCAGACTATAAAAGGTACGGTAATGCGATTAACCGATTTTGGCGTATTCGTAGATATCGGAGGATTAGACGGTCTTATAAGAATGCCGGAATTATCATGGAGACGAATTGCTCACCCAAGAGAAATCGTAAAAGAGGGACAGCAAATTGATGTAGTGGTTTTATCTGTCAACAGAGAAAAGGAGAAGATCGGTTTGGGTTACAAACAACTCAATCCACATCCTTGGGATGGCATCGATACACGTTTTGCAGTAGGCGACATAATTACTGCTAAAGTAGCAAGGATTGCACCTTTTGGCGCTTTTGTTGAACTTGAGCCTGGTGTGGATGGACTTGTGCATATATCTCAGATTTCAAGTGAGCGTGTGATTTCGGTTGATCGAGCACTTAAAGCAGGTCAGGAAATAACGGTAAAGATCCTTAAGGTTGATCCTGAGCAAAAGAAAATTAGCCTTAGCATCAAAGAAGCGATTGATTCACATGATAATATAGATACTTCAGATGCTGCGATTGATTCTTCTGATCACAGCAATACTGCAGATGTTGCGAGTGAAGTCAGCCAAGAATAACATTTTTTACTATAGGAATCTTAAGCCGTGAATTTCACGGCTTTTCTTTTGAGTAGTACTATGATAATATTGACGAATATAAAGGTATTATGTCGGTATGAGTGAAAGTGAAGACAGTAAGTTTATGAATTGGACATATGATGACTTTAAGAAAGGCGTCTTGGAATTAACGGCTATAAATCTTTCGTCTTATAAGGAACGCCAAATGAAAAGGCGAATCGATTCTCTTTTAAGTAGAAGCGGCTACAACGAGTATAAGGATTATTTCGATGTTTTGAGTGTTAACTCAGAGTTATTGGATAAATTTGTAAATTACCTGACTATAAATGTTTCTGAATTTTATCGAAATCCCGAACAATGGAAGATTTTAGAACAACAGATTTTGCCGGATCTAATCAAAAAGCATAGTAAAATTCGGATATGGAGTGCTGCTTGTTCAACGGGAGAAGAACCTTATTCGCTGACGATATTGCTTTCTGCTTTTTTACCCCTTGATTCGATTAAGATACTTGCTACTGATATTGATGTTGCAGCAATAGATAAAGCAAAAGCAGGAGTTTACAACGCTAAAAGTTTAGAAACGTTACCTGCTATTCATAAGGATGGCTTTTTTAGAAATCAGAACGGCTTGTTTACACTTGACGATAAAATTAAAGAATGTGTGGAGTTCAGGCAGCATGATTTGTTAAGAGAACCGTTTCCCGGCAAGTTCCACTTAGTATTATGCAGAAATGTAATGATCTATTTTACTGAGGAAGCTAAAGAATTGCTATATCGAAAATTTCATGATTCTCTTGAAAGTGATGGGGTGCTTTTCGTTGGCAGTACCGAACAGGTTATATTTCCGCAAAGATATAACCTTAAACCTATGAGAACTTACTTTTATAAACGTATTGACGCTTAAGAAAAGCACTGATTTTTATAATTTATGCGGTTTAATTATAATGCTATTTAATCTGGCTATGTGTTATAATCAATTAACAAAAACTTGAAATTACATTGAAAGAGGGGTGGAGAAAGTGTTGGAAATGATGGTAAGGGCTGTAACTGTAAATCAACTTGGAGAATTCTCGGTTTTATTGATAGACGATGAGAAGAAGAAAGTATTGCCCATCATGATTGGTGTTCTTGAAGCCAACAGTATAGCGATGCCTATGCAGGGAGTTATGCCCCCCCGACCTCTTACTCATGATTTGTTAAAATCATCAATAGAAACTTTGGGTGGGACAATTGAGAAAATAGTTATAACAGACATAAGAGAAAATACCTTTTATGCAGCGTTACATGTAAGCAAAAATGGGGATGAATTAGTAATAGACGCAAGACCAAGCGACGCTATAGCATTAGCGTTAAGGTGTACTGTACCTATACTGATGAACCCATGGCTGGTTGAATTCACATATGATATGGCAGATATTGAGTTTGAGGAATAGACAGAATAAAGAGCAATGACAAGCGAACTAGAACAGCTCGTTATCCGAAATTCTCTTAAATTATTAAAAAGTGTTTTCAATAAAATAAAAAACTCTAATTATGAGTATTAACTGGTGCGAAAGGGGGGACTCGAACCCCCACGGGTATGACCCCACTAGGCCCTGAACCTAGCGCGTCTGCCAATTCCACCACTTTCGCATGATTGGGTTATGGTGGGCCTTCAGGGACTCGAACCCCGAACCGACCGGTTATGAGCCGGTTGCTCTGACCATTGAGCTAAAGGCCCTCAAAAATATGACTATTCTATAAAATATCAAAAATTGGTCGGGGTGGGGGGATTCGAACCCACGGCCCCATGCTCCCAAAGCACGTACGCTACCAAGCTGCGCTACACCCCGTTTGAGTAATTTTCATACAAAAAACATTGTAAAATATTTATCTTTCTATGTCAAGATCTAAAAAGGGACGGTTTACGACTATTTAGAATTCCCATGTGAAAAAGCCAGTATTATTATCGCAAATATAAACCAGCCTGGACAGTGAGACGAAGTGACTAAGCAAATCGAATCTTTTTTAAATAGGAAGGAGTTTGGACGTTTGTATAGAATATGTTTTTATGAAGAGGAGAATTCGTTTTAGGTTTTTTGTTATATTGTTTATTTTCTTAGGTGCTTTCGCATATTTGTTTTTTTATCTTCCGCCTGATGATGAAGTTGAATATGTTTTTGTTAAAAGAGGGGAGATGATTCTTAGGGATCAAGGTGATGCTGTAATCATCAGAGAAGAAAAAATTCATGAACTCCCGGAACATGGCAGAGCTGAATTTTTTGTAGCGGAAGGAGAATTCATAGAAGAAGGAGAATCTTTAGCAACACTTTTTGATCCGGAGTATGACGGGCAGTTGTTTCAAGAGCTTTTGGGGGTTCAAGAACGGATTTTTAATTATCAGCGTGACAATTTAGTCGATGATGTACTTAATACCGATCTTACAAAAGCTCAATCGGCTATTAATGAAGTTGCGATGGATATTCAATTACATATTAGAGATGTTAATCAGACTGACCTTGAGCGCAAAGAAAGGGATTTGCGCAGCCTTATGTTTGAACGACAGGAAATTTTAGATCGGACTGTGTTTTTGGATCAATATTTGAAAGATTTGTACGAACATGAAGCTGGGATTAAAAGGCAGCTTGCTAAATCAATGGTCGAGGTTAAGGCACCTGCTGCAGGAGTCGTAAGTTTTTCTTCGGATGGATTGGAAGAAGTTTTGACTTCGGAAAACATCGATTTGATTACTATAGAGGATATAAGCGATTTAATACACCAAAGGCGTACACAGGTTACCACTCGTTCTGAAGAAACCATTCCATTTTTTCGGCTTATTGATCCGTATAGGTGGTTTGTGACTTTCTTAATCTCTGTATACAACATAAGCTATAATGTGGGAGATGAGATAGAACTTCGTTTTTTAGATAATTATCAGATAACTTTAAGTGGCAATGTTCATAAAGTTCTAGAGAACAGCGAAACTTCAATGCTAGTAATCGAGTTAACCGATGATATACGAGATGTAATTAACATAAGATCCGTAAAAGCTGAAATCGGCAAGAAGAAAAGCGGATATATGGTTCCGGTTAACGCCTTATTTGAACTAAACGATGTTGTGAAGGTAAGAATAGTGCAAGGCAGTTCGTTTTTACTTGCTCCTGTTAGGGTATTGGCTTTCGGAGATAAATATGCAATAATTGAGGATGTAGAGGACGAATTGCTAATTGATCTTAATACTAGAGTGATGTTGAAATGATATTTCCTGTATGACTTGATTTGTAAAACTAAAATCGCTACGTACTTTCTTTTGGAGGTTAAAATTAAACAAGTGGATATAATATCACGAATTGAACTTATAAAGTACAAAATTTCGAAAGCCGCAGCTCGTGCGAACACCGATCCGGAAAAGGTCAGAATAATTGCCGTGACGAAAGGTGTGGAGGAAGATAGAATTTATGAAGTTTTGAAATATGGCTTGAATGATCTGGGAGAAAATCGGGTGCAGGAATTAAGCTCAAAGCTAGATATATTTGGTGAGAGTGCCAGGTGGCATCTTCTTGGAACGTTGCAAACCAACAAAGTTAAGTTTATAATCGACAAAGTACACATTATCCATTCTCTTGATCGTGAGTGCCTAGC
>Ga0209616_1000061_pt1 | contig 30844 bp, 23 predicted proteins | sample FlocCalmetaG_FD_184153 | JGI IMG/M metagenome (GOLD analysis project Ga0209616, IMG submission 184153) | Freshwater bacterial and archeal communities from Indian Creek, Illinois, USA - Floc-Cal metaG (SPAdes) (version 2) | ecosystem: Environmental > Aquatic > Freshwater > Unclassified ...
ATTTGAAACGAGCTGTCGCGTGGAAAAGCATAGCGTTGCTCCAGCAACAGGGTGACGTCGGCCTGAAAAGTCTGGTCGTTGAAGGTGATGGCCTGCACCCGCCCGACAGGCACCCCGGCGCTGCGCACCGTGGCCCCGGCGCGCAGGCCGCCGATGTTGTCAAAGCGCGCCGTCACCTGGTAGGTGGGCTGCCAATTGATCTGCAACAAGTTGGCCGCCTGCAGCGACAAAAACAGCAACGCCAGCGCCCCCAGCAGCACGAACAGGCCCACCCACACATCTTTGACCGAGCTTTGCATATGCGTTTTCCCCTCACACTCCAAACATCAGCGCCGTCAGGACAAAGTCCAGCCCCAGCACCGCCAGCGAGGCCATGACCACGGTGCGCGTGGTGGCGCGCGCCACCCCTTCGGGCGTGGGGGTGGCCTGGTAGCCCTGCAGCAGCGCGATGAACGTCACTGCAATACCAAACACCAGCCCCTTGACGAGGCTGTTGCCAACGTCGCTCCAGACATCGACCCCGGCCTGCATCTGGCCCCAATAGGCTGAACCATCGACACCCAGCAGTTGCACGCCCACCAACCAGCCACCCAGGATACCAACGGCGCTAAACACGGTGACGAGCACCGGCAGCACGATGACCCCGGCCCAGAAACGCGGCGCCAGAATACGCGCGATCGGGTCCACCGCCATCATCTCCATGGCGCTCAACTGCTCGCCGGCTTTCATGAGGCCGATTTCGGCCGTGAGCGAGGTGCCGGCGCGGCCCGCAAACAGCAACGCCCCGATCACCGGCCCGAGTTCGCGGATCAGGCTCAAGGCCACCAGCAAGCCCAGCACCTCGGTGGAGCCAAACTGGTTCAGGATGTAATAGCCCTGCAGCGCCAGCACAAAGCCCACGAACAGGCCCGAGACACCGATGATGGCCAGCGAGTAGTTGCCCAAAAAATGGATTTGGTCGCGCAGCAAGGGGTAGCGGCGCAGCACCGCCGGCAGCAGCACGAATAAGCGCAGCAGCAAGCGCGCGCCAAAGCCCAAGCCGGCAAGCCACTGGCGCACCGCAAAACCGCGCACCGCAAAACCGATGTGCGAGAGCGTTTTTTGTATCACCGGCGGCCTCCGTCGGCAGGGCGGGAGGAGCGGGAAGAGCGGCTTGGGGGCGTGCCCAAGCCGTAATCGTCGGCCACCGTGGCGGCCGGGTAGTGAAAATGCACCGGCCCCTCGGGCTCGGCGTGGATGAACTGGTGCACCAGCGGGTCGGTGCTTTCGCGCACCTGCTGTGGGCTGCCCTGCTCGGCCACACGGCCATGGGCCAGCACCACCACGTGGTCGGCAATGGCCAGGGTTTCGTGCACATCGTGCGACACCAGGATGCTGGTCAGGCCCATGGCGTCGTTGAGCTGGCGAATCAGGCGCGCGATGGTACCCAGCGAGATCGGGTCCAGCCCGGCAAAGGGCTCGTCGTAGAGCACCAGCTCGGGGTCGAGCGCGATCGCGCGCGCCAGCGCCACGCGGCGTGCCATGCCGCCCGAGATTTCAGACAGCAGCAGGTCGCGCGCGCCGCGCAAACCCACGGCGTCGAGCTTCATGAGCACGATGTCGCGGATCAGCCCCTCAGACAAAGTCGTTTGTTCGCGCAGCGGGAACGCGACGTTGTCAAAAACATTCAGGTCGGTGAACAAGGCCCCGAACTGGAACAACATGCCCATGCGCCGGCGCACCGCATACAGGCCGGCCAGGTCGAGCGCGCCGACATCCAAGCCGTCAAAGCGCACCTGCCCCGACTGCGCCCGCTGCTGGCCGCCGATCAGGCGCAACACCGTGGTTTTGCCGCCACCCGAGGCGCCCAGCACCGCCGTGACGCGGCCACGCGGCACCGTCAGCGACAGGCCGTCGAGGATGGGGCGCGGGCCGTAGCCAAAGCGCACGTGCTGCAGTTCGACCAGAGGGGGTGGAGCGGTGGGATTCATATAGAGGGAGTGGAGCGATCATAAGGGAAAGCTCGCGCTCCCAACGCGCCTGGGGCTGCTGCGTCTAGCGCGGCAAGTCCGAACGCCCGATCAGGAACTCGTCCACCGCCCGCGCCGCTTGCCGGCCTTCGCGGATGGCCCACACCACCAGCGACTGGCCGCGGCGCATGTCGCCGGCGGCAAACACCTTGGGCACGTTGGTGGCGTAGCCGCCGCTGGCCTCGGTGTGGGCGCGGGCGTTGCCGCGCGCGTCTTTGTCCACCCCAAAGGCCTCGAGCACGCTGGCCAGTGGGTGCGTAAAGCCCATGGCCAGCAGCACCAGATCGGCCTTGTGCTGCTGCTCGGTGCCGGGGATTTCGACCAGCTTGCCGCCTTGCAGCGCCACTTGCACCGTGGTCAGGCCGGTGAGCTTGCCTTTGCTGCCGGTGAAGGCCTTGGTCGAAATGGCAAAGGCGCGCTCGCAGCCCTCGAGGTGGCTGGAGCTGGTGCGCAGCTTGATCGGCCAGTAGGGCCAAGTCAGGTTGCGGTCTTCTTGCTCGGGCGGCATGGGCAGCAGCTCAAACTGGGTCACGCTGGCAGCGCCGTGGCGCCGGCTGGTGCCGACGCAGTCGGAGCCGGTGTCGCCGCCGCCGATCACGATCACGTGCTTGCCGTCGGCGCGGATCTGCTTTTTCAGCTTGTCGCCGGCGTTGACCTTGTTTTGCTGCGGCAAAAACTCCATCGCAAAATGCACGCCGTCGAGCTCGCGCCCCGGCACCGGCAGGTCGCGGCTCTGCTCGCTGCCGCCACACAGCAACACGGCGTCGTAGTCAGCCTGCAACTGCGTTGCGGGAATGCTGCGCTTGGCCTCGTTTTGCACCTTGGCCCCGGCGCCTTCGGTGGGCAGGTCACCCACCAGCACCCCGGTCTGGAACTCCACCCCTTCGGCCTGCAACTGCGCCACGCGGCGCTCGATGTGCGCTTTTTCGAGCTTGAAGTCGGGGATGCCGTAGCGCAGCAGGCCGCCCACGCGCTCGTTTTTCTCGTACACCGTGACCGCGTGCCCGGCGCGCGCCAGCTGCTGCGCCGCCGCCAGCCCAGCCGGGCCCGAGCCCACCACGGCCACCTTTTTGCCCGTGGCGTGTGCCGCTGGCTGCGGCTGCACCCAGCCCTGCTCCCAGGCGCGGTCGATGATCGCGTGCTCGATCGACTTGATGCCCACCGCGTCGTCGTTGATGTAGAGCGTGCAGGCCGACTCGCACGGCGCTGGGCAGATGCGGCCGGTGAACTCGGGGAAGTTGTTGGTGCTGTGCAGCACCGCGCTGGCGTTTTGCCAGTCGGCGCGATAGACCAGATCGTTGAAATCGGGGATGACGTTGTTGACCGGGCAGCCGTTGTTGCAAAACGGCGTGCCGCAGTCCATGCAGCGCGCGGCTTGGCGCTTGGCCTGCGCGTCGTCGAGCGCGATGACAAACTCGCGGTGGGTTTTCAGGCGCTCGGCTACCGGCTGGTAGCCTTCCTCGAGGCGCTCAAACTCCATGAAACCGGTGATTTTTCCCATGATGCGGTGCTCGCTAAACTTGGATGAAGTGGGTTTGCAGGCTCAGGCCGTGGCCGGGGCCGCCAAAGCAGGGGCAGCAGCCTGAGCGCGCGCGTGCAGTTCGCCCAAAGCGCGCTGGTACTCGGTCGGCATGACCTTGACGAAGCGGCTGCGGCTGTCGGCCCAGTGGTCCAGAATCTGGCGCGCCTTGGCCGAACCGGTCCAGCGCAGGTGCGCTTCGATCAGGGCGCGCAGTTGCGCCTCGTCGGTCTGGCCGCGGTGCCAGATGCCGCGCTGGCCCGCGGCCTCTTGCTCGGTCGCTGGCAGCACTTTTTCGAGCCGCACCATGGCGGTGTTGCAGCGCTGGGCAAACTGGCCGTCTTCGTCGAGCACATAGGCCACGCCGCCGCTCATGCCGGCGGCAAAGTTGCGCCCGGTTGCGCCCAGCACCACCACGGTGCCGCCGGTCATGTATTCGCAGCCGTGGTCGCCGGTGCCCTCGACCACCGCCGTGGCGCCCGAGAGCCGCACCGCAAAGCGCTCGCCGGCCACGCCGCGCAAAAAGGCCTCGCCGCTGGTGGCGCCGTAGAGCACGGTGTTGCCGACGATGATGTTGCGCCCGGCGTCGCCACGAAACTCGATGCTCGGGCGCACCACGATGCGCCCGCCCGATAGGCCCTTGCCGGTGTAGTCGTTGGCGTCACCGATCAGATACAGCGTGATGCCACGGCACAAAAAGGCGCCAAACGACTGCCCGCCCGTGCCCTCGAGCTGGATGCGGATGCTGTCGTCGGGCAGGCCCTCGGGGTGCAGGCGCGTGACCGCGCCCGAGAGCATGGCGCCCACGGTGCGGTTGACGTTGCGCGCCGATTCGATGAACTGCACGCGCTCGCCGCGCTCGATCGCCGGGCGCGATTTTTCGATCAGGCGCACATCCAGCGCCTGCCCCAAGCCGTGGTCTTGGGTGCTGGTGTGCCGGCGCGGCACCGCAGCGGGCAGCGGCGGCTGGTAAAACAGGCGCGAAAAATCCAGCCCCTGCACCTTCCAGTGCTCCAGCCCGCGCCGGGTGTCGAGCAGATCGGCGCGGCCCACCAGATCGTCGAAGCGGCGCACACCCAGTTGGGCCATGATCTGGCGCACTTCCTCGGCCACGAAGAAGAAGTAGTTCACCACGTGCTCGGGCTGGCCGGCAAACTTGGCACGCAGCAGCGGGTCTTGGGTCGCCACCCCCACCGGGCAGGTGTTGAGGTGGCATTTGCGCATCATGATGCAGCCCTCGACCACCAGCGGCGCGGTGGCAAAGCCAAACTCATCCGCCCCCAGCAAGGCGCCCACCACCACGTCGCGCCCGGTCTTGATCTGGCCATCGACCTGCACCCGGATGCGCCCGCGCAAGCGGTTGAGCACCAGGGTCTGCTGGGTTTCGGCCAGCCCGATCTCCCACGGGCTGCCGGCGTGCTTGATCGACGACCAAGGCGAGGCGCCGGTGCCGCCGTCGTGGCCAGCGATCACCACGTGGTCGGCCTTGGCCTTGGCCACCCCGGCGGCGATGGTGCCCACGCCCACTTCCGACACCAGCTTGACCGAGATGTCGGCGCGCGGGTTGACGTTTTTCAGGTCGTGGATGAGCTGCGCCAGGTCTTCGATGGAGTAGATGTCGTGGTGCGGCGGCGGGCTGATCAGCCCCACGCCCGGCACCGAGTGGCGCAAAAAGCCGATGTAGTCCGAGACCTTGGTGCCCGGCAGCTGCCCGCCCTCACCCGGCTTGGCGCCCTGGGCCATCTTGATCTGGATTTGGTCCGCGCTCACCAGGTATTCGGCCGTGACGCCAAAGCGCCCCGAGGCCACCTGCTTGATGCGCGAGCGCAGGCTGTCGCCCGGTTGCAGCGGCAGGTGCGCCTCCACCTTGTCGGCACCGATGACCGAAGCCAGCGTCTGGCCGCTGCCGATGGCGCTGCCCTTGAGCTCGGCGCGGTAACGCGCCGGGTCTTCGCCGCCCTCGCCGGTGTTGCTCTTGCCACCGATGCGGTTCATGGCCACCGCCAGCGTGGCGTGGGCCTCGGTGCTGATCGAGCCCAGCGACATGGCGCCGGTGGCAAAGCGCTTGACGATCTCGCGCGCCGGCTCCACTTCGTCGATGGCGATGGCGCGCGCCGGATCGACGCGGAACTCAAACAGCCCGCGCAGCGTCAGGTGGCGCCGGGTCTGGTCGTTGATGATCTGGGCGTAGTCTTTGTAGCTGGAAAAGTTGTTGGCGCGGGTGGCGTGTTGCAGCTTGGCGATGGCGTCGGGCGTCCACATGTGCTCTTCGCCGCGCGCGCGCCAGGCGTATTCACCGCCGGTATCGAGCATCTGCGCCAGCAGCGGGTCGGTGCCGAAGGCGGCGCGGTGGGTGCGGATGGCCTCTTCGGCGATCTCGAACACCCCGATGCCCTCGACCCGGCTGGGTGTGCCGCTGAAGTACTTGTCCACCGTGGCGCTGCTCAGGCCGATGGCCTCGAACAGCTGCGCGCCGCAGTAGCTCATGTAGGTGCTCACGCCCATTTTGGACATGATCTTCGACAGGCCCTTGCCGATCGCCTTGACGTAGTTGTAAATGGCTTTGTCGGCCGACAGATCGCCGCTGAGCTCGTGGTGGATCGCCTCCAGCGTTTGCATCGCCAGCCACGGGTGCACGGCCTCGGCGCCGTAGCCGGCCAGCAGCGCAAAGTGGTGCACCTCGCGCGCGGAGCCGGTTTCCACCACCAGCCCGGCGCTGGTGCGCAGCCCCGTGCGCACCAGGTGCTGGTGCACCGCCGACAACGCCAGCAGGGCCGGGATGGGCAGCTGCTGCGCACTCACGGCGCGGTCGCTCAAAATCAGGATGTTGCTGCCGCCCTTGATCGCGTCCACCGCTTCGGCGCACAGCGAAGCCAGTTTGGCCTCCACCCCCTCCTTGCCCCAAGCCACGGGGTAGCAGATGTCGATCGTGCTGCTCTTGAACTTGCCACCGGTGCGGCGCTCGATGCCGCGCAGCTTGGCCATATCGGCCGGGTTCAAAATCGGCTGGCTGACTTCGAGCCGCAGCGGCGGGTTCACCTGGTTGATGTCGAGCAGGTTGGGCTTGGGGCCGATGAAGCTCACCAGCGACATCACGATCGCTTCGCGGATCGGGTCGATCGGCGGGTTCGTGACTTGCGCAAACAGCTGCTTGAAGTAGTGGTAGAGCGGCTTGTTCTTGCTCGAGAGCACCGCCAGTGGGCTGTCGTTGCCCATGGAGCCGATGCCCTCTTCGGCGTTGAGCGCCATCGGCGCCATGAGGAACTTGATGTCCTCTTGCGTCATGCCAAAGGCCTGCTGCCGGTCGAGCAGCGCGGCGTCGGTGCGATCGAGCGCGGCCCGGGCCGGCTCAGAAGGGCGCACCTCGCCACCCGCGGCGGCACCGGCCACCGGTTGCGTCACGTCGTCGAGGCGCACGCGCAGGTTTTCGATCCACTGCTGGTAGGGCTTGCTGTAGGCCAGGTTGGCTTTGAGCTCTTCATCGTCGATCAGGCGGCCCTGCTCGAGGTCGATGAGGAACATCTTGCCCGGCTGCAAGCGCCATTTGCGCACGATGCGGCTCTCGGCGATGGGCAGCACGCCCGATTCCGAGCCCATGATCACGAAGTCGTCATCGGTGACGCAGTAGCGCGAGGGCCGCAGCCCGTTGCGGTCCAGCGTGGCGCCAATCTGGCGCCCGTCGGTGAAGACGATCGAGGCCGGGCCGTCCCACGGCTCGAGCATGGCGGCGTGGTACTCGTAAAAGGCGCGCCGGCGCGCGTCCATCTGGCCGTGCTGCTCCCACGGCTCGGGGATCATCATCATCACCGCCTGCGCCAGCGGGTAGCCGGCCATGGTCAGCAGCTCGAGGCAGTTGTCGAAGGTGGCGGTGTCGGACTGGCCGGCAAAGCTGATCGGGTAGAGCTTGTTCAGATCGGCGCCCAGCACCGGCGAGCTCATTACGCCCTCGCGCGCGCGCATCCAGTTGTAGTTGCCCTTGACGGTGTTGATCTCGCCGTTGTGCGCCACGTAGCGGTAGGGGTGCGCCAGCGGCCACTCGGGGAAGGTGTTGGTCGAAAAGCGCTGATGCACCAGCGCCAGCGCCGAGGTGCAGCGCGGGTCTTGCAGGTCGAGGTAATAGTCGCCCACCTGGTTGGCCAGCAGCAGGCCTTTATAGACCACGGTGCGGCTGCTCATGCTGGGCACGTAATACTCTTTGCCGTGCTTGAGGCCCAGCGCCTGGATGTGCGCGCTGGCGGTTTTGCGGATCACGTAGAGCTTGCGCTCGAGCGCGTCTTGCACGATCACGTCGGTGCCGCGGCCGATGAACACCTGGCGGATCACGGGCTCGGTCTGGCGCACCGTGGGCGACATCGGCATGGCGCGGTTCACCGGCACGTCGCGCCAGCCCAGCAGCACCTGGCCTTCGGCGCGGATGGCGCGCTCCAGCTCTTGCTCGCAGGCCAAGCGGCTGGCGTGCTCTTTGGGCAAAAAAACCATGCCCACGCCGTACTCACCCGGCGGCGGCAGACTACAGCCCTGCGCCGCCAGTTCGGCGCGGTACAGGGCGTCGGGCAGTTGCAGCAAAATGCCGGCGCCGTCGCCCATGAGCTCGTCGGCACCCACGGCACCGCGGTGGTCGAGGTTGGCCAGTATCTGCAAGCCCTGCTGCACCACGGTGTGGCTTTTTTGCCCCTTGATGTGGGCCACGAAACCCACGCCACAGGCGTCGTGCTCGTGCGCAGGGTCGTACAGGCCATACTGGCGCAACTGGTCGATTTCAAGGCTAAACGACACGGCAAACTCCTAATCGGTTAATGACTGGGAGCGAGCATAGGGCAAAGCGCGGGCTTTGGCAAGCACAACAAATGGGGTCTGACCCTAATTTCTCATTAGCTTAGCTTGTTTGATTTAATTTGGGGACAGATTCAAACCGCGCTTGCTCCAACACTGGCTGCGGCCGCCTGCCTTGGTGCGAAGCAGCGTGGTTGCGCACACTGCGAATGAATTTTTTGATCAACAATCAGCCCACAAACATGTTTTTGAGCGCCCAAGCACCTTTTTGCGCATAATCGCCCATGGAAACGCAAAACCTGCTCGGGGGTGCTTGGTTGGTGGCTCGATATGACCTCGAGCTCGTCATGCCCTTGGCGGTGCACAGCCGCATCGGTGGCCGCCGCACCACGGTGCAGTTGGCCGATGGCACCCAGAGCGAGACCTTTGTCGAAGCCATGCGGCCCAGTGCAGATTTGCGTGGGCATCTGACCTTACACCTCAAGCACGAGGTCTTGCACCTGGAACTGCTCTGGCGCTTGTACGCGCAGGTCGATGCAGGCGAACTGGTGCGCTGGGTTGAGCTTTGCCATCGAGGGCGAGGCCAATCAAGCCGATCGCATCCAGCGCTTTGCCGATGTGCTGGCGCGGCGCACCGGACAGGGGGCCTTGCCACTCGACGAGGCCGCGTTGGCGCAGCTGCAGTCCGAGATTCTGGGCCAGCGCACCACGCTGCAGCGCTGCGGCATCCGCCAGTCGCCGGTGTTTGTGGGTGCGGTGCACCGTTACCAAGAGCTGGTGCACTACGTGGCCCCGCCGGCAGACGAGGTACGGGCCATGCTCGACGGGCTCAGCGCCTTTTGGCAGCGCACCCAGGGCCAGTCGGCGCTGTTGCGCAGTGCCGTGCTGGCTTTTGGTTTTGTCTATATCCACCCGCTGGCCGATGGCAACGGGCGCGTGCATAGGTTTTTGGTCAACGACGCCCTGCGCCGCGATGGGGTCGTCAAAGAGCCGATGATCCTGCCGCTCAACTGGATTGTTTGGCATCATCGGTGCCGTCACAAGACCCCAAAGGAGTGCAGATGTCATTGCTGTCGGTGTTCAAAGGCTGGCTGGGCGAAGCGCAGGGCGCGCTGGCGCACCGGCTGTTTCTGGACAACAAAATCTATCACCCGATCAACAACGTGACGATTCCGACGGCCAACGGCAGCACGCAAATCGATCACGTCCTTGTCTCGCGCTTCGGTCTTTTCGTCGTCGAGGCCAAAAACATGAACGGCTGGATCTTCGGCGACGAGCACAGCAAGCAGTGGACCCAGAGCCTCTACGGCAAAAAACACCAGTTTCAAAACCCGCTGCACCAGAACTACCGGCACACCAAAGCCTTGGCTGAGTTTCTGGGAGTCGACCACGACAAACTGCATTCGGTCGTGATGTTCTGGGGCGAGGCGCAGTTCAAAACCCAGATGCCACCCAACGTGATGACCGAGGGCTACGCGACCTACATCCAGAGCAAGCAGGCCGTGCTGTTTTCGGATGAGGAAGTGGCCCAGTTGATCGAGGCGCTTCGCACCGGGATGTTGCCCAAGACTTGGGCCACCCGAAAGGCCCACATCGCGTCGCTGCAACAGCGCCACAGCAGCACCACCACCTGTCCGAAATGCGGCGGGGCACTGATTCAGCGCACAGCCAAATCAGGCCCCAACGCAGGACGCCCCTTCCTCGGCTGCGCGAACTTTCCCAGGTGTCGCCACACCGCTGCCGTCACTGAGGCCAAGTCAGTTTGAATCAAGGATCTGGACCGCTGGGGCTGCCTGCTGCGCTACATCGGCGAGCGCATCGCACCCGCCATCGAGCCACCAAAGCCGCCTCAAGAGCTTGCGGCTACGGGGTGACTACCGGATTTAGGGTTACGTGCCCACCCGCCGCGGCCGCCCGCGCTGCGCCGGCTGTAGCCGCCGCGGCGTGAGCTGCTGCAACTGCGCCACGAAAGCCGGGCTGCCCAGCACCCAGCCCTTGAGCGCGGCCTGCTCGAGCCGCTGCTGCGCCGCCTCGCTCAGCCCCTGCTGCACCAGGGCCGCATAGGCGGCCTCGCGCTCAAAGGGGGTATTGCCCAGTTGCCAATAGGCCGGTGGCGCGCTCAGGGCCGGGTCGTGGCGCAGCCCGGCGTAGTGGGCGTGGCTGCTCCAAGGGTACTCGGCCGCTGTGCGCACCAGCCCGAGCCGCTGCGCTTGCGTGTCCAGGCTCAGGAGCGCGGGCAGCAGCTCGGCTTCGGGCTGCAGCACCGTGCCGCGAAAGCGTCCCTCCCACAGCGTGCCGGTGTGGCCATGGCGCAGGTTGTAGTGGCGCACGTAGCCGCGCCCCAGCGCCTGCATGGTGCGCGATAAGGCGCCGTCGGCCAGCGGCGTGACCAGCAGCCGCACCTGCTGCGCCAGCAACACATAGCCATGCCACTGCAGCGGCTGCGCGCGCACGGCCTGGGCCAGCAGCTGCAAAAACACCTGCCGGTCGGTGGCGTCGTGGAACAGCTCCAGCCCCGGGTGCGCGCGCCAGATCAACAGGTGCGGCCAGCCGCTCAGGCTCAGGCGCGGTTGGCGTGCCATGGGGTTGCGGCTTTCAGCCTGTTAGTCGAACAGGCTCTGCCCGGTCAGGCGCAGGTGTTCGCGCATGGCGTAGCGGTCGGTCATGCCGGCGATGTGATCGGCCACGCGCCGACGCAGGCTGATGGGCAGGGCTCCGGGGGCCACGGCTGGCAACTGTTCCGGGGCCTGGTGGTAGATCAAATAGAGCTCGGTCACCACCTGGCGCGCGCGCTCGGTCTGCGCCATCACCTGCGGGTGGCGGTAGAGCTGCGCCATCAAAAAGCGCTTGAGCGCGCCGGTCTGGGCGCGCATGGGGCCCGAGAAGCGCAACAAGGGCGGGCACAGCCGCACCTCGTCCACCGACTGCACGCCGGCCTGGGCAATGGCGGCGCGGCTGGCGTCGATCACGTCGTAGACCTGCTCGGTGAGCATGCGCCGGATGGTTTCGTAGAGCAAGCGCTTGCCGTTGAGCGCCGGGTACTGCTGGCGCACGGCGCGCAGATGGCGCTCGAACAGCTCGACGGCACCAAGCTGCTCGAGCGTGAGCAGGCCCGAGCGCACGCCGTCGTCGATGTCGTGCGCGTTGTAGGCGATCTCGTCGGCCAGATTGGCCAGTTGCGCCTCGAGCGAGGGCGCGTGCCCGAGCAAAAACCGCTCCCCCACGCCGCCGGGCTCAAGCTGCTGCAAGCGCTCGGCGTTGGCGCGCGAGCAGTGTTTGAGTATGCCTTCGCGGGTCTCGAAGCACAGGTTCAGGCCGTCGAACTCTGGGTAGCGCTGCTCGAGGCTATCGACCACGCGCAGGCTTTGCAGGTTGTGCTCGAAGCCGCCCACGGGTTCGTGCGGCGTGGCTTGGTCTTCGGGCGCGTCGGGTTCGGGCTGCAGCTGGTGCAGGCAGGCGTTGAGCGCGTCCTGGCCGGCGTGGCCAAAGGGCGTGTGACCCAGGTCGTGCGCCAGCGCCAGCGCCTCCACCAGGTCTTCGTGCAGCCCCAGCGCGCGGGCGATGCTGCGCCCGAGCTGTGCCACCTCGAGCGAGTGCGTCAGGCGGGTACGAAACAGATCGCCCTCGTGGTTCAGAAACACCTGGGTTTTGTAGACCAGGCGCCTGAAGGCGCTGCTGTGGATGACGCGGTCGCGGTCGCGCTGGAAGTCGTTGCGCGTGGGCGCCGGCGCTTGCGGGTAGCGCCGGCCGCGGCTGCGCTCGGGGTGGCAGGCGTAGGGCTGGAGCTCAGGCACAGCCGGCCTCGAGCACCTCGGCCACCAGAGCGTCGTCCACCGGCAGCAAGTGGGCGGCGCCGGCGTCATCGACCAGCACGAAGCGGATCTGGCCGGCGTCGGCCTTTTTGTCCACCCGCATCAGCTCGAGGTAGCGCGCGGCATTGGCGGCTGGGTCAGGCTCCAACCGGGGCGCCCGCACCGGCAGGCCGGCGCGCGCGATCAAATCGGTGAGGTGCTGCACCCGAGCAGCCGACAGCAGCCCCAAGCACTGCGAGAGCCGCGCCGCCAGCACCATGCCGCAGCCCACGGCCTCGCCGTGCAGCCACTGGCCGTAGCCCAGCCCGGCCTCGATGGCGTGGCCAAAGGTGTGGCCAAAGTTGAGGATGGCGCGCAAGCCCGATTCGCGCTCGTCCTGCCCCACCACAGCGGCCTTGATCTCGCAGCTGCGCTGCACCGCGTAGGCCAAGGCAGCGGGGTCGAGCTGGCGCAGGGCTTCGAGGTGGTGGTCGATCCAGACCAAAAAATCGAGGTCGTAGATGGGGCCGTACTTGATCACCTCGGCCAGCCCGGCACTGACCTCGCGCGCCGGCAGGGTGCGCAAGGTATGCAGGTCGCAGACCACGCGCAGCGGCTGGTAAAAAGAGCCGATCATGTTTTTGCCCAGCGGGTGGTTGATGGCTGTTTTGCCGCCCACCGACGAATCCACCTGCGCCAGCAGCGTGGTGGGCACCTGCACAAAAGGCACGCCGCGCATGTAACAAGCGGCAGCAAACCCGGTCAGGTCGCCCACCACCCCGCCGCCCAGGGCAAAGAGCAGCGTCTTGCGGTCACAAGCCTGCTGCAGCAAGGTGTCAAAAACTTGGTTGAGCGCATCCCAGTTTTTGTATTGCTCGCCGTCGGGCAGCTGCACCAGGTGCACGCGGCCAAAGCGCGCCTGCAAGCCCTGCTGCAGCCTGGCGGCATAAAGCGGCCCCACGGTGGTGTTGGTGACGATCAGCGCCTGCGCGGCGGCGGGCAGGCCGTCCCACGAAGCGGCGGCGTCCAGCAGGCCGCTGCCGATCAGGATCGGGTAGCTGCGCTCGCCGAGTTCAATTTGTAGGGACATGGTCAATGTGAAGCGTCTGATGCATGTGCAGGGTTGAGGGGTGCGGGTGGCAACTCCAGCCTGGCCGCAATCCAGTTGACCAGCGACGACACCGAAGGCCGACCGGTTTCGACCACGCAATGCGCCGTCTCGCGGTACAGCGGGTCGCGCTGGGTGTGCAGCTCGCGCAGCTTTTGCAGCGGGTCGGCCACCTGAAGCAGCGGCCGGCTGCGGTCGTGCTGCACGCGCCTAAACACCTCTTCGGGCGCCGAGCGCAAATAAAACACCTGCCCGCGCTCGCGCAGACAGTGGCGGTTGGTCGGGCGCAGCACGGCCCCGCCGCCGGTCGAGAGCACACACGGCGGCCCCTGGGTGAGCTCGTCGAGCACCGCCTGCTCCACGTCGCGAAAGCGCGCCTCACCCTCGCGCTCAAAAAACTCGCGGATGCTGCAACCCAAGCGCTGCTCGATGGCGTGGTCCGAATCCACGAAGGGCAGTTGCAAGCGCCGCGCCAGCAAACGCCCAACCGTGGATTTGCCCGAACCGGGCAGGCCGATGAGAATGATCAATGCCAATGCGCTACGGGTTGTTGGTTACGGTGACCACTGAACGCTGCCCATTGGCATCGGTCACCGTGACCACTGCGGTTCCGAGTATGGTTCCGCGGTTTAGGGTGAGCACGCGATTGGCATCAACTCCACCAGCAGTCACGACAGCCGTGTTGGAGCTAGCAACCGTGAAAGGTGCTGTACCGCCGACGATTTGTACCGCTGCTGTCGTTGCAGATGAACTCAATGTCACCGAGCTTGGCTGCAATGAGAACTGCAATGGCGGACACGGCCCCACATCCTGTATTGTAATTTCGGAAGTGGCAACTGAACGTGAACTGTCCACAACGGTGATGGTGACGACTGTTGACGCAGGCACACAGCGCCCCTGCATGCCGTCTTCCACCACGATCATGCCGCCCACAATGCGCGGCGCAAGCAGGTTGAGGTGCGAGCTAAAGGCTTGCAACTGCCCGACCGCCCCAAAAACGGTCAGGTTGATAGGCTGATCGTCCACCTCAGACACCCGCAGCGCCGACGGCGACAACCTCAGACCCGTGGTTGCATCAGTAATGTTGACCGTGGTGCGCACCGTTTGGTTCGCGGCGTCGGCGAACACCACAGCCACATCGGAAGTGACCGAACTGCCTACGATTTGGAACTCGTTGGCATTTGCGCCAGCAGGTCCAGTGACCGTGATTGCCGCTGGAATGCCGCCCTGCACCTGATAAGGTGGCTGGCCACCTGTCAACACCACTGTGGCGGGTATCGAAATCGGCAGGGTCAAGCTGTCTGATGACACCGCCAGCGGCAACGTCGCCACCGTGACCGCGCGCGACAGCTGCGCACCGGTCGCATCGCGCAGCGTCACGGTCAACGTGCCCGGCGCAACGCCTTCGATGCTCCAGTTGCCATCGGCTTGCGCCGTCACCAGCGCCACATTGTTGTTGTTGCCTGCGATGCTGTAAGGCGCGACCCCACCCTCGACCCTGAAGGTGCGCGCAGCCGCTGCACCCAAACCAACGGTGATCGAATCGGGCGCATTGGTAGCAAAAACCAGCGCAGGAGCCACCGTGACCGCCAAACTCACAACGGCGCCAGCTTGGTCGCGCAAGGTAACGGTGGCGGTGCCAGCTGCATGGCCCATAAGGCTCAGTCTGTTGGCTGACAATAGCGGCAACACCACGCCTTCGTTCGCACTGAGGGCGGTGTAAGGGCCCGTGCCGCCGCTGACCGGGATCGGGTTGGCGGTGCTAGCTCCCACGGCCAACTGGACCTGAGTCAAGCCGCCCAGCGATAACGCAACTGGGGCCGGTGGGGCCGGTGCGTTCATTACAGCCCCCGGCGAGCCGCCCCCGGCGGCCGCCACCGCCACCGCACGCGCTTAGCATGAGCGTAAGCCCGCCCAAAGTCAACAGCTGCACGAACCCGCCCCGTGTGCGCGAAATCAATTTAAACATTTTCATATCCCTATCAAAATCAGCGTAAGGCGGCGCCAGTGGTCAAAACCCGAGGTGTCAGGAACACCAGCAACTCGCGGCGCTCGGTTTGGCGGGCTGTCGAGCGGAACAAATGACCGACCAAAGGCAGTTCGCCCAAGCCGGGCACCTGGTTCAGGGTGTTGCGCTCGCTGGTCTCGAAAATGCCCCCGATAACGACAGTGCCGCCATTTTCCACCAACACCTCTGTGCTGATGTTTCTGGTGTTGATGGCTTGGCCGTCTGGTGTGACTATGCCCAGACTGTCCCTGTTGACTGTTACGCGCATGATCACGCTGCCATCGGGTGTGACTTGCGGCGTGACTTCTAGCTTCAAAGAGGCGTTAATGAATTCAGTGGTGGATTCACCCTCGTCGTTGTTTCTTGTGAAGGGAACACGCACCCCCTGCTCGATGGTGGCGAGGTTTTGGTTGGTGGTAATGACGCGTGGGCTGGCCACCACTTGGCCGCGGCCATCGGCTTGCAGAGCCGATATTTCTAAGTTTAAAAAACGGTTGGCGCTGGGGCTAAACAAAGTCGCCGCCACAGCCGCCGGAGCAACACCGGCAAGGGCCAGAGCCGGCAAGTTTACAAAAGTGGTGTTGGCAGCAGTGAGCGCACCAAATTGTCCGGTGGTGGCGGTCACGCCATCAAGGCTGGCGCCGAAAGCAATGCGGTTGCTGCCCAAGCCAAAGCCAGGGGTACCGCCGCGCACGCCGCGAAAATCTGCGCCCCCCAACCGCACCCCGAGCGAGCGGCCAAAGGTGTCATCGGCTTCGACAATGCGGGCTTCGATCAGCACCTGGCTCACCGGCACGTCGATGCGCCGGATGAAGTCGGTCACGCGCTCGAGACCCGAGGGCACGTCGGTGACGAACACCTGGTTGGTGCGGCTGTCGATGTTGACGCTGCCGCGGTTGGACAAAATGCGTGAACTGGCAGCTGTTGCTGCACCTGTGCCACCGGCCGCCGCGGCCGCAGCAGCGGCCACGCCGGCCGCAGCGGCACCGGCTCCAGCAGCCGCACCTGTGCCCGTGCCCACCAACTGCGCCTTCACATCTGGTGCGCGCGCAAAGCTGAGGGCAAAAAACTGCGTGCGCAGCGGCTCCAGCGCTTGCACATGCACCTGCGCCTCGAGCTCTTGGCGCTCGCGCTGAATGATGTGTTCGTTGGGCGCGACCCAAATCACGTTGCCGGTGCGGCGCTGGCCCAGGTTTTTGGCTTGCAGCACGGTGTCTAGGGCCTGATCCCAAGGCACGTCTTGCAAGCGCATGGTCAGGCTGCCGGTCACCGCTTCAGAGGCGATGATGTTGAAGTCGGTGAAGTCAGCGATCACTTGCAGCAAGGAGCGCACTTCGATGTTCTGAAAGTTGAGCGAGATTTTGTCGCCGGTGAAGGTGCGCTCTTGGCCTGGACGGGTGGCCTCTTGCCGCACCTCACGCACTTCGAGCACGAACTGGTTGTCGGTCTGGATGGCGCTGTGCTCCCAGTTGCCGGTGGGTTCGATCAGCAGGCGCACCCGGTCGCCCATCTGGGTGGCGGTGATGGTTTGCACCGGGGTGCCAAAGTCGGTCACGTCGAGGCGCCGGCGCAGGCCTTCGGGCAGCGAGCTCTGCTGGAACTCCACCACCAGGTTGCGCCCTTGCTGGCGCACATCGACGCCGGTCTGGCTGCTGGCCAGCTCGACCAGCACCCGCCCGGCGTTTTGTGCGCCGCGCCTAAAGTCGATATCGACCAGCGGTTGCGTGCGCGCAGCAGGGCCGGCTGGGGCAAAGGCCGCACCCAGCGCGCCCCCTGCCACCGGAGCGGCCGCCTGCGCGCCCGGCTGCAACTGCACCAGCAAAGTGTTGCCCTCGATGCGCAGCTCGTAGCCCACCGGCTGGCTGAGATTCAACACGATGCGCGTGCGGTCGCCCGCCTGCACCACGTTGGCCGAACGCAGGTTGCCTTGGTTGAGCTCAAACAAATTTTGACCGGTGGCGTTGCTGGCCCCGGGTATGTCGAGCGCGATGCGCGCCGGCGCTTGCATGCTGAAGCCCGCCGGCAGTTGGCGCAGCGGTTCGTTGGTCTGGATGCGCACGAGCTCGCCGCCGCCACCTTGTGCCGTCACGGTGAGCGACTGAATGGCCAACTGCGCCTGCGCCCAGCCCGCCATCAGCAAGGTGCAGGCAAACAAGGCATAGCGGACGGGCCGCGACAGGCTGGGGGAAAATCGGGTGTGAGGGGTCGGGTTCATTGGCCGGTGCCTTCTTGCAACTGCAATGTGGTGGTGCGCTCTACCCATTCGCCGACCGGGTCTTGAGCGATTTCGCGCAGGGCGATCTGGGTTTCGCTGATGGCGGTGATGCGTCCGAAGTTTTGCCCCATGTGGTTGCCGCGGCGCACCTGGTGGATCAAGCCCTCTGAGCGCACCAGTGCCACGGTTTCGTTGCCGCGGCGCAACAAACCCACCATGGTGATGGTGTCGAGCGGCACCGCCTCCAGCGGGTCTTTGCGGCGGCGCATCTCGGACGCCAACAAACCGGATACGGCGGGCGATGCGGCCTCGGCGCGCAGCAGCACCGTGAGTTTGTCGGAGCTAAAGGGCGAGACAGTGCCCAGCCCCTGATAGGTTTGCGGTACGTGGGGCTGGGGTGCCAGAACCGGCGCCACACTGGGCTGCGCGGCGGCCCGCTGCTGCTCCATCCAAGCCGAGAGGTCGTCGCCGCTGGGGGTGCAGGCAGTGAGCGCCAAGGCCGCTGCCAGCAGCAAGCCTAAGGGGTAAAACCGGGCCGTACTCATCGCTGGCCCCCGGCGGCGCGCTGTTGCTGTTGCCGTTCGCGCTGGCGCTGCGCAACCTCTTCGGGGTCGAGGTAGCGAAAGGTTTTGGCGGTGGCATCCATGGTCAGCACCTCGGGCCGGTTGGGGGCCGGCGCCAGACTCAGGTTGTGGAGGATCACGATGCGCGACAGGTGCGCCACATCCGAGACGAACATACCGATGTCGTGGTAGCTGCCGATGACGCGCACCGCGATCGGCAGTTCGGCGTAGTGGTCGCGCAGCTCAACTTGCCCGGGCCTAAACAGCTCGAACTGCAAACCGCGCCCGATGCCGGCCTGGTTGATGTCGGAGAGCAAGGCATCCATCTCGGCCCGGCTGGGCAGTTGGCGCTCGAGCTGTCTGACGTACAGCCGCACCTGTTCGAGCTGGGCCCGCAGTGCGTCGAGGTTGGCCGCTTGCGCCGCCTTGCTCGAAAATTCGGTGCGCAACTGCGCCTCGCGCTGGCGCTCGGTTTCCAGCTGCGTGCGCATGCCGCTGAGCACGGCATACCACAGGCCCACCAGCACCGCCAACGCCACCACAATCAGCAGCAGCCGACGCGGCATGGCTGGCCAGCGCGAGGGGTCGTTGGGGTCGAGCCCGCTGAATTGCGTGCGCACATCCTGCTGCCAGCGGGCAAAGTCTAGCGATGCGGCTTTGGGTTTTTTGCTCATGATCGGCGATGGCCCTCAGTGTGCAGCGGCGCTCAAACCCGGCCTCCGGCGGCCGGTGCCGGTGCCTGACCGGCCGGCTGTGGCGGACTGGGCTGCGCCGGTGCGGCGCCTTGCGGGCTGGCTTGCGGGTTGGTCTGTGGGCTGGTTTGCTTATTCGGGCTCAGGGTCAAGCGCACCGAAAAATTGAACACGCGGCGCTGGTCGCGCGGCCCCAAAGCCAGCGTGGCGGCGGTGATTTCGACCAGCTGCGGCTGCGTGAGCCATGGGCTGCGGCCGCCAAAGTTGCGCAGCAGCTCCGACACCCGCTCTTGCGACTGCGCCACCCCGGTCAGGGTGATGGCTGCGGCCTCTTGGCGCAACGCTGTCAGGTGCACGCCTTCGGGCAAATGGCGCACCATCTCGTCAAGCAGATGCACGGGCAAGTTGCGCCCGGCTTGCAGACTTTCCACCGCTGCCTGGCGCGATTTGAGGCCGTCAAGCTCTTGCTGCAAGGTGGCCACTTCGCGGATCTGCACGTCCAGCCTTTGTATTTCGGCCTGAATGAACTGGTTGCGCTGCTGCTGCGCGCTGATCTGAATCTGGAACAAACCATACACCAGCGCCGCCGCCACCAAGCCTGCGCCCACCGCCAAGCCGAGGTTGACGAAGAACTGCTCGCGCTTTTTCTTGCGTGCGAGTTCGCGGTGGGGCAATAAATTGATGGCGATCATGAGGAGTACCTGCGCATGGCCAGACCGGTGGCCACCAAGAACGCCGTGCCACTGTCTAGGCCCTTGCCCGAGGCCACGGCAGCCGGCAGCGCCATGCCCTCAAAGGGGTTGACCACCTTGCAGGGGAAGGAGGTTTGGTTCATCACCGCGACCTCGAGCCCGGGCACCGCGGCCGCCCCGCCCGAGAGCAACACGTAGTCCACCTTGTTGTGTGGGGTGCTGGTAAAAAAGAACTGCAGGGCGCGGCCGATGTCTTGGCCGAGCTGATTGAGGTAGGGCGCGAGCACGGCCTCTTGGTAATCGGGTGCCAAGGCAGCGGATTTTTTCTTGCTTTCGGCTTCTTCGGGCGAGATCGAATAATGGCGCGCCACCCACGCCGTCAACTGGCTGCCACCGAAGTTTTGCTCGCGCTCATAGACCATGTCCTCATTGCGGATGACCTGCATGCTGGAGGTCTGCGCACCCAGTTCGAATAGGGCGATGAGCATGTTCTGGCCTCGGTTGGGCAGCGCTTCGATCACCCGTGCCGCAGCCAACCTGGTGGCAAAGGACTCGATATCGAGCAGCACCGGCACCAAACCTGCTGTCTCGGCCAAGCCCTGGCGGTCCGAGACCTTCTCTTTGCGCGAAGCCACCAGCAGCACCTCGATGAAATCGGGCAACTTGGGCGCCGGGCCGATGACGCAAAAATCGAGGCTCACCTCGGCCAGCGGGAACGGAATGTACTGCGCCGCCTCGGACTCGACCTGCAGCTCCAGATCGGCTTCGCTCAGGCCAGCCGGCAGGTTGATCTTCTTGGTGATCACGGCTGAACCCGGCAGGGCCAAGGCGACGTTGCGGGTTTTGCTGCCCGATTTTTGCACCAAGCGCTTGAGTGCAGCGGCGACTGGGTCGAATTGTTCGATGTTGCCGTCCTTGATCCAGCCGCGCTCCAAGGGCTCGACGGCGCAGTGCAACACCGCCCATTGGCCGGAGCGATCGCGCTGCAACTCAACCAGCCGCAGCGCACTCGTGCTGACGTCGATTCCCAGCAAGGGCGCAGGCTCCCGACGAAGCAGCGTTCCGATTGAGACCAAATTTACCCCCAAGAGCAGTTAAGGTTCGACACAAAAAAAGCACGTATCAATCCTAGCATCAAGCAGACCCCTAAGGCAGCACTGTTTGGGCCGTCGTTGCAAAAAAACCGCTGCTCCCGTGGTGCCCAGTGTAGCCACAAGTTCTTTAAGTTTACAAACTTTCACAGACTCCTAGGCAGGCGGCCGCATGATCGGGGGGCTTTTTTTATAATCGGGCCTGCTGCCGCAAAGGAATTCATGTCCGCCACCCCGCCTCGCTCGCCTGCGCCCGACTCGAATCGGGCCGCCTCTACCAGTTTAAAGCCTGTCGGTTTGGCGCGTCGCTTGCAGTCGATTGCCGTTACCGCCCTCATCGCCATGACGGTGGCCGCGTTCGCGGGTGCGATGTTGCTGGGCATCGCCGTGACCTTGGCCTACCCCAAGCTGCCCGACGTCACCAGCCTGAGCGACTACCGCCCCAAATTGCCCCTGCGTGTCTATGCCCGCGATGGCGAGCTGATCGGCGAGTTTGGCGAAGAGCGGCGCAACATGACGCCCTTTGCCGAAATCCCGCCGGTGATGATCCAGGCCGTGCTGGCGATCGAGGACGAGCGCTTTTTCGAGCACGGCGGGGTTGATTTTCGCGGTGTGGCGCGCGCGGCGCTGGCCAACGTGTTCGACCCCTTGAGCCAAGGCGCCTCGACCATCACCATGCAGGTGGCGCGCAACATGTTCCTGACCAAGGACCGCACCTTTTTGCGCAAGTTCTACGAGGTTCTGCTCACGTTCAAGCTCGAACGCCTGCTGAGCAAGGAAGAAATTCTGGAAATCTACATGAACCAGATCTTCCTCGGGCACCGCTCTTACGGCTTTGCGGCGGCGGCGCAGACCTACTTTGGCAAGCCGTTGGCCCAGCTTTCAGTTGCACAAGCGGCCATGCTGGCGGGCCTGCCCAAAGCCCCGTCGGCCTTCAACCCGATCACCAACCCTCGCCGCGCCCGCATCCGCCAGTTGCACATCATCGACCAGATGCTGGCCAATGGCTTCATCAGCGCCGAGCAGGCGCAAGCGGCGCGGGACGAACCGCTGCAGCTGCGCCGCCTCGACCCCGAGCAGTTCATCCACGCCAACCACGTGGCCGAAATGGTGCGCCAGCAGGTGTTTGCCCAGTACGGTGAAGCCGCCTACGCACGCGGGCTGCGGGTGTACACCACCATCGACGCCGAGCAGCAGCGGGCTGCGGTGCGCGCGGTGCGCCAGGGTGTGATCAACTTTGAACGCCGCCAGCACTTCCGCGGCCCCGAGCATTTCATCGAACTGCCCGCCGAGGCCGCAGCGCGCGAAGCCGCCATCGACGCGGCGTTGACGGCGATCCCCGACTTCAACGGCTTTGTCACCGCCGTGGTGCTCGAGGCCAGCGCGCGCCGGGTGCTGCTCAGCCGTGGCGAGGTGGCCCCGATCGAGGTCACGGGCACCGGCCTCGATTCGGTGCGCTCTGGGCTGGCCGCCAACGCGCCGCCGCACCTGCAGCTGCGCCCCGGCGCGGTGGTGCGGCTGGTGCGCGACGCGCAGCAACGCTGGGCCATCACCCAGAAACCGGTGGTGGAAGCTGCTTTTGTGGCCATGGATCCGCGCAACGGTGAGATCCGGGCCCTGGTGGGCGGCTTCGACTTCGAGCGCAACCAGTTCAACCGCGTGATCCAGTCGCAGCGCCAGCCGGGCTCGGCGCTCAAGCCCTTCATCTATTCGGCTGCGCTCGAGCACGGCATCATGGCCTCGACCTTGGTCAACGACGCGCCGCTGTTTTTTAGCGCCGCCGCCACCGGTGGCCGGGCTTGGGAGCCGCGCAACTACGACGGCCAGTTCGAGGGCCCGATGACCGTGCGCACGGCCTTGGCGCGCTCGCGCAACATCCCCTCGATCAGCGTGCTCAAGGCGGTGGGGCCGAGCAACGCCCAGCAGTGGCTGACGCGCTTTGGCTTCGAGGCCGAGCGCCACCCGCCTTTTCTGGCCATGGCGCTGGGTGCGGGCGCCGTGACGCCGCTGCAGCTGGCCAGCGCCTACGGGGTATTCGCCAACGGGGGTTTTTACACCCCGCCGGTGCTCATCACCCGCATCACCGACCACGACGGCAAGGTGCTGATGCAAGCGCCGGCGCGCGGGCTTGAACACGCGCAGCGCGTGATCCCGGAGCGAAATGCCTTTGTCATGACCCAACTGTTGGGCGAAATCACGCGCAGCGGCACGGCGGCACGGGTGCAATCCACCCTGCGCCGCCCCGACCTGTACGGCAAGACCGGCACCACCAACGACGCCGTCGATGTCTGGTTTGCCGGCTTTCACCCGACGCTGTCGGCCGTGGCCTGGATGGGCCACGACACACCGCGCAACCTCGGGCGCAACGCCACCGGCGGCTCACTGGCGCTGCCGATCTGGATCGACTTCATGCGCGTGGCCTTGGCTGGGGTGCCGGTGCAACAGCCCAGCGCACCCGCTGGGATTCTGGTGACTGGGGGTGAGTGGTACTACGAGGAGTTTGGCCCAGGACTGGGAGTGGCCTCGTTGGGCATGGCCGATGCCGACACAGCACCAGAGGGCGCGGCCGAAATCGCCCCGCCCATGGCCGCCGAAGACCGGCGCAACATCTTGGACTTGTTTACCCGACCGAACTGAAGCGCAAGGCCGCCCCGGTTTGGGCGCTGGCCTCTTGCGAGAGGCGCTCGTAAAACTCCCCCGCCCCTTTGGTGTCGAGCCACTGCTGGCCATCGAAGCGGTAGTGGGTGCCGCCGCTGCGCGCCGCCATCCAGACCTCGTGCAGGGGTTTTTGCAGGTTGATGACGATCTGGCTGCCGTTGCGAAACACCAGCGTGACCATGCCACCGACGCGCTGGTTGTCGATGTCCACATCGGATTGGTCGTTGATGCGGTCGCAGCAGCGCTCGACCGCCCGCAGCAGGGCTTCGGCGTGGTTTAGGTACTCGGTGTCGTTCATTACAATCGCGCCATGCATGATTCAAACGGCATTGTAGGCTCGAAGCCCAGTGGGCGGCGCTCGGTGGCTTTGCCCACCGCCATGCGGTGGCTGTGCCTAAGCGCCTGCGTGGGGCTGCTGGCGCTGGCCTTGGTGGGTTGTGGCCAAAAAGGCCCGCTGTATTTGCCCAGCGCTGCGGCAGCCGCCAGCCAAAGTTAAGCGCGCCAGCGCGCCTGCCCGCCTACAACGGCATTGCCCCTCTTTACACTGAATACACCCATGTCAGCCCCCTACCCTGCGGCACCGACGGTGCCGGGCGCACCCTTTTTCTATTATGCCGACGGCCAACTGCAGGTGGAAGGCTTGGAGTTGGCCGAGCTGGCGCGCGAGCATGGCACACCGCTGTTCGTCTATTCCCAAGCCGCGCTGCTGGCCGCGCTGGGCGCCTACCATCGCGCCTTGCAGGGGCGCGCGGCGCTCATTTGCTACGCCGTCAAGGCCAACCCCAATCTGGCCCTGCTGCAGACCTTGGTGCAAGCGGGCTGCGGGCTCGATATCGTCTCGGGCGGCGAGTTGCAGCGGGCGCTGCACAGCGGCGTGGCGCCCGAGCGCATCGTGTTCTCGGGCGTGGGCAAGACCCGCGCCGAGATGCGCCAAGCGCTGCAGGCCGGCATCGGTTGTTTCAACGTCGAGAGCTTGCCCGAGATCGATGCCCTCAACTTCGAGGCCTGCGCGCTGGGCTTGCGCGCGCCGCTGAGCCTGCGCGTAAACCCCGACGTGGACGCCCGCACCCACCCCTACATCTCGACCGGGCTCAAAAGCAACAAGTTTGGCATCGCGCACACCGAGGCCCTAGGTGCCTACCGCCGCGCGGCGTCGTTGCCGGGCTTGCGCATCGTGGGCATCGACTGCCACATCGGCTCGCAGATCACCGACAGCGCGCCCTACCTCGACGCCCTCGAGCGCGTGCTCGACCTGGTGGCAGCCCTGCAGGCCGCAGGCATCGCGCTCGAACACCTCGATTTGGGTGGCGGCTTAGGCATCACCTACCTCGACGAGTGCCCACCGGCGGCCGACGCCTTGTTCGCCGCCGTGCTGCAGCGCATGGAGGCGCGCGGCTTTGGCAACCTGAAGCTGCTGCTCGAACCGGGGCGCTCGCTGGTGGGCAATGCGGGTGTGTGCCTGACCGAGGCGCTCTACCTCAAACCCGGACTGGCCAAACACTTCCTCATCGTCGATGCCGGCATGAACGACCTGCCGCGGCCGGCGCTGTATCAGGCCTATCACGCCATCGTGCCGCTGCAGTTGCGCCCGGCCCAAGCGGCGCAGTGCTACGAAGTGGTCGGACCGGTGTGCGAGAGCGGTGACTGGATCGGCCATGACCGCCTGTTGGCCGTGCAGCCCGGCGACTGGCTGGCAGTGTGCTCGGCCGGTGCCTATTGCACCAGCATGGCCAGCAACTACAACAGCCGTGGCCGCGCCGCCGAGGTGCTGGTCAGTGGCAGCAACGCACGCCTGATACGCCGGCGCGAAACGCTGGCCGATCAGCTCGGGCCCGAGCTCGGGCTCTAAACCAGCCCCATCAGAGCGCGCCGTAGCTGTGCAGGCCGCTCAGGAAGATGTTCACGCCCCAGAAGGTGAAGTTGGTGATAAAGAAGCCGGCGATCGCCCAGTAGGCTGCCACCGTGCCGCGCAAGCCGTTGACCAAACGCATGTGCAACCACGCGGCGTAGGTGAACCAGCTGATCAGCGACCAGGTTTCTTTGGGGTCCCAGCTCCAGTAGGCGCCCCAGGCTTCGGCCGCCCACAGCGCGCCCAAAATGGTGGCGATGGTGAAAAACAGCAGCCCGATCGCGATGCACTTGTACATGATGTCGTCGAGCACCTCGAGCGCTGGCAGCTTGGCCGCAAAGCGGTCGCGCGCCATGACGATGAGCCCGATGATCAGGATCGCCACACCCACGTAGACCGCCCAGAAGTTGCTCATGCCCACGGCGGCAGCGTAGTTGGTCTCACCCGGCGCCACGGTGTAAACCCCGAACAAAAACGGCTCGAGCAAAAACACGGCGGCCAGCAGCCAAACCGGCGTCAGCTTGAGCCAGCTCAACTTGAAGGTGCTTTGCTTGAGCAGATAGGCAAAGGCCAGCATGGCAGCGATGGTCCAAGTGCCGTAGCTCACGAAGTTGGTGGGCACGTGCAGCTTCATCCACCAGCTTTGCAGGGCCGGGATGAGCGGCTGGATCTCGTGCGCTTCGCGCGTCACCATGTACCAGAGCAAAAAGGCCACCGACGCGCTGACCACCAGCATCGAGAAAGCTCCGATCTTGCGCGTTTGGTACCGGTCTTCGTAGTAGAGGATGTAGAGCGTGGTCATCCAGCCGAACATGATGAACACTTCGTACAAATTGCTCATCGGGATGTAGCCCAAGCCGGTGTTGTGCAGGTAGGTTTCGTACCAGCGCACGCAAAACGCCACCAAGCCCATGGTGACCGCCACCCAGGCGATCTTGGCACCGACTTCCTCGAACCCGGCACCGTTTTTCTTTGCCAGCAAGCCCACCCAGTAAAACACGGTGCTGGCCAGCAGCAGCAGGCTCATGTGCAACACGGCGGTCTGGCTGGCCAAGAAGAACTTGAGCAGAAACACCTCTTCGGCGCGGGCATAAACGCCTACGCCATCGACCTGATAGAGCTCTATGGCGGTGAGCGACAGCACCGCCACCACCACGCTCAGGTAGCTGATCGGGCGCCAGAACCAAGCCAGCGCGATCCAGCTCGGGGCGGTGAGCAGCAGCACGAAAATCTCGTAGCGGTCGAGGTACGGCTGAAACAGGAAGTAGCTGTAGGTGAGGCCGCCCACCACCATGGCGGCAAAAATCCAGTCCCAAGCCTTGAGCCGGGAAAAATAACCCGGCCGCATGGGCTGCGAGCCCGCGCTCTTCTTGAGTTCAATGGTCTGTGTGGCAGCAGTCATGAGGTGGCCTCGGGTGCTTGGTTGAACAGGTGGCGCCGCAATTGCTCGAACTCGCGGTCGTTGTCGGAGATTTTACGGTTGGACGACATCGCCATGGTGGCATCCAGTGTGTCGGAGTCGGGTTTAGGCGCCAGCCAGACCCAGACCCGGCGCTCGCGCACGTAGAGCATGGCGATCATGCCGAGCGTCAGCAACAGGCAACCAAAGTAGACGATGTTGCGCCCCGGTGCGCGCGACACTTGGAACACGCTGGCCTCGACCTGCTCGAAGTTGGTCATCATGAAGGTCAGGGGCGCGGGGTAAAAGAACGAATCGCTCAAGCCCAACATCGATTGGGTGAGAAAGCTCGCGGTCTGCTCGTTGAACGGGGCTGGAGTCAGGCCGGCGCGTTCGCGCGTGATCTGGTATAGCTCGAGCAGGCTGCCGTTGAGGATGCGCAACATCAGCTCGCCGGCGCGTTCGCGCTCGGGTTCCGGGACATTGACCTCGAGGAAAGCCGATACCGCTTGCAACCCAGCCAACACCGGCATGTCGCGCCGTGGCAAGGTGGCGATTTCGGGGTCTTGGCCTGCGAACAAATCGAGCGCCCGCTGCGCCGACAGCATCAGGGCCTGCTGCAGCTCGGCGCGCTGACCGGCGGCCGCCGCCGCCACGTAGCGCAGCACCGCTTCGCGCCGCAGCTGCGGGTCGGCCAGCGCCGTGCGCAAGCGTATGAAACCGTCGATGCTGTCGCGGTCGTCTACCGGGATGCGCAGGTAGCGGAAGTCATCGGCCTCGGTCTCGCGCACGCCCAGCACGAACACGCGCCGGCCGTCGAGGTCGATGGGCAACATGAAGTTGTGGAACTCGCGCGCTTGGCCGGCTGCGTCGCGCAAGCGGTAGGTGATGCTGGGGCCGACGTTTTTCATCTGGGCCTCGGCGACGGTGCGGTGCGCCGAACCGAGGCGCTGCATGATCTCATTTTGCAAACTGAAGCCAGCGATGGCCGCTGCCTCTTCGGCGGCTTGGGTGTTGGCCAGGTTTTCGACGTTGTAGAGGCTGAAGTCGGTGAACTCGAGTGTGAAGGTTTCACCACCCCAGGGCAGCGTGGTCGATTGGCCTATGCGGCCCGAGATATAGAACGGCGCTGCGCCGTCGCCCATGGGCAGGCCGCGCAGCTGCACCAGCGAGCCGCCGTCGTCGTAGCTGGCTTGGAAGATGGTGATGCCGCGGTGGTGCGCGGGGTGGTTGACCTCGACCCGCTTGGGGATGATCTCGCCGGTGTACTTGTCGTGGATCAGGATTTCGCTGGCAAACAGGCGCGGCATGCCGGTGTCGTAGTACTCGACGATGAAGTCTATGAGCTCGATACTGAACGGCAGCTCTTGCAACAACACCCCGCCCGGCTGAGGCAGGATGGCGGTGCCTGTGTTAGCGCCTTCGGTGACCAAAATGCTGCCGCGGAAGGTGGGATTCCAGTCGCTCAGGCGGTGCTGATCGGGCACCTCCGAGATCAGGCCGCCGCCCTCGAAGGTGGTTTTGCCCAAAAACAGGGTGTGCAACTGCACCATCAGGCGCCCATCGAGCAAGGCCCCGGCGCAGATGATCACGATCGCTGAGTGCGTCAGGATGTAGCCCAGCTTGTTCCAAGCCCCGGCCTTGGCCGCCACCATCCAGCCCACGCCGGCGGCGCTTTCGCGGCGCTGCAGCTTCACTTTCCAGCCCGAAGCCAGCAGGGTCTGGCCGATGCGCTGCGCCGCCACTTCGCCCGCTTCGGCGAGTTCGGCGCGCGCTTTGAAAGGAAAGGCCTTGAGGCTTTGTTCGCGCATGTCCTCTTTGAACTGGCGAATGTCGTTGAGCATCTTGGGCGAGGTGCGCACCACGCACAACAAGGTGCTGGTGACCAAGAACAGCAGCATCAGGGCATACCACCACGTACTAAAGATGGTGTAAATGCCCATGATCTCGAACACCCGATACCAGAACGGGCCGAACTGGTTGATGTAGTTGTTGATGGGCTCGTTTTGCAGCACCACAGTGCCGCTGACCGACGCGATGCTGATCACCGTCAGCAGCGCAATGGCAAAACGCATCGACGACAACAGCTCGATCAGATCGCGCACCAGCGGCGAGCCACGCTCGATGACGATGCCAGCAGTAGAAACACTCATCAGTTGCAAACCAGTGTAGGGGTTGGGCTCGGTCGAGCTGGGGGTGACTTAGTGACGCGCTGGGCGCAGCAAGTTCCCGTCTATCGCAGCGATTGTCGGCTCTAGAGCGATCGGTGCAGAAGACCAAGGAAAAAGCCCCTCGATTTGGGAGGGGCCCAGAAAGTGTGATGGGCTATAGGCTTGGGGCTTAGCGCAGGCCAGCAATGAAGTCGGACACGGCCTCGATCTCGCGGTCGGTCATGTGGCGGGCGATGCGCGCCATTTCGGGGCTGTTGCCGCGCGCACCGGAGCGGAATTGTTTCATTTGGTCGGCGGTGTAGCGGGCGTGCTGGCCCGCCAGACGCGGGTACAGCGCCGGCATGCCGCGCCCGGCCGGGCCGTGGCAGGCCATGCACGAGGCGATGTTGCGGTCGGCCAAGCCGGCGCGCCAGATGCGCTCGCCTTCGCGCACCAGTTCGGGGTCGCGGGCGTAGTTGGGGGCCGGGGTTTGGCGCGCCAGCCAGTGCGAAACGTCGCGCTTGTCGTCGTCGGTGAGTGCCGCTGCAAAGCCCGACATGATGGCGTTTTGGCGCTTGCCCGATTTGTAGTCGCGCAGTTGCTTGATCAGGTACTCGGGCAACTGACCGGCCAGCGAGGGGTTTTCGGCCATGGTCGAGTTGCCGGCCACGCCGTGGCAGGCCATGCACATCTGCATGTAAATTTGTTCACCGCGGGCAAAGTTGGGCACCGAATCGGATCGCGCTGCTTGGGCATGCGCAAACGAGGCAGTGAATGAGAAAGCAGCCAACGCGGCGGCCCCGATGAGCGTGACGAAAGATTTCATGTCGGATTCGGAGGTCAACGGCAAAAAAGGGGGAAAGTGCCCACGCAGCCACGAGCACAGGAGATTTTGTGCGTGATTCTACAATGCCGTATGCTGCCCGCTTCAAACAACCACACCCTTTACTCCAGTGACCCCTCTCTCTGAAGCCGGCAAGACCGCCATGGCATGGCTGCACACGGCGCGCTTCTTGACCGAAGCGCCGCAACTGCAGCACCTGCCCGACTCCACTTTGCCCGAGATCGCCTTCGTGGGCCGCTCCAACGCCGGCAAGTCCACCTGCATCAACACCCTGACGCAGCAAAAGCGCCTCGCTTTTGCCTCCAAAACCCCCGGGCGGACGCAGAGCATCAACCTCTTTGCCCTCGGCAAACAAGGCCTGACCGACGCCGTGCTGGCCGACCTGCCTGGCTACGGCTACGCGGCGGTGCCGCAAGCGGCCAAGCGGCGCTGGCAAGAGGTGATGGCCAACTATCTGGTGAGCCGGCCAAGTCTGCGCGCCGTGGTGCTGCTGTGCGATGCCCGCCTAGGGTTGACCGAACTGGATGAAGCGCTGCTGCAAGTCATCCGTCCGCGGGTCGAGGATGGGCTGGCCTTCAGGGTGCTGCTCACCAAAGCCGACAAGCTCAACCGGCAGGAGGCCGCCAAAGCCTTGTCGGTGGCACGCCTGCAAACCGCCGGCGGCAGCGCGCAGCTGTTTTCGGCTAGCAGCAAGCTCGGGCTCGAGGAAACCGCGATCCAGATTTGGGATTGGGCGCACCCGGAGGCCCCCGCTGCGGCCCCACCCCCGGACTAGCCCTTGTAGCGCGCATAGCCCCACAGGTACTGCGCCGGACAGTGCCCGATCACCGTCTGCATGGCTTGGTTGATCTGTGCCGCCGCGGCCTGCGGCTCGTGTGCCAGCGGCGCGCCCACCACATCCAGCCACGGGCGCACGCGCAACACGTAGCCGCGGCCCCAGCGCCGCCGTTCGCCCCAGATCAGCAGCACCTGCGTGCCCGGCACCTGCGCCAGCCGCGCCGCCAGCGTCATGGTGTAGGCGTTGCGGCCAAAAAACGGCGCCCAGACCCCCATGCCGGCGGGCGGCACCTGGTCGGGCAACAGGCCCACGGTCTGCCCCTGCTTGAGCGCCTTGAGCAACTGACGCACCCCGCTCAAGTCGGTGGGCACGCTGTGCAGGCCGGGGCGCTTGCGCGCCGCTTGTAGCACCGGGTGCAGCGCCGCCACACGCGGCGGCCGGTAGAGCACGGTGATTGGGCGCACAGCGGCCGCGCCGGTGTTCGCCTGCCCCCCGCTTTGCCCTTCAGGCTGCGCCCCAAAGCGCTGCGCATAGGCCTGCGCCGTGAGCTCAAAGCAGCCCAGGTGCGGCGTCAGGAACAGCAGCCCCCGGCCCTCGCGCAGAGCCGCTTCGATGTGCTGCGCCCCGTCCCAATGCAGCGGCACCGGGGCCCCAAACCAGATGCGCGGCAGCTCCGCCATCTGCTGCCCGGCCGCGCATCTGGTT
>Ga0209616_1000062_pt1 | contig 30799 bp, 28 predicted proteins | sample FlocCalmetaG_FD_184153 | JGI IMG/M metagenome (GOLD analysis project Ga0209616, IMG submission 184153) | Freshwater bacterial and archeal communities from Indian Creek, Illinois, USA - Floc-Cal metaG (SPAdes) (version 2) | ecosystem: Environmental > Aquatic > Freshwater > Unclassified ...
AAGTGGGAACTATAGCTTGGCACATTGTACTTAGTGGGGAACGGCGTGCGAAGCTGAAGAGCACGAACATGGTCCCCATGTTCGTGGGAAATAAATATGCCAGCAAGAGCACGAGGGTCTATCTGCAAGGCCTGCAAACTCTTTTCGAGCCGACGTATGGGCATGCCACAATCAACTAATACATGTGTACTACCATAGCCGACAAGGTAGGCATTGCCATAGGCGCTTGAACTGGCTAGAGAAATAACTTTCATCACCATCACCGCACCGATTATATCATAGTCAGTACAGGCACTGTGTTTTTCGCGCAAGAAAAAGGCTACCCGCTAGGGGGCAGCCTCTTTTAACTCACCTATCTATAAGATGGTTCTCTACGACCTCTATTGTCACGGTGTTGTCTTGGGCGCGAGTGAGAGTGCGGGGGTGCGCTATGGGGAGGCCGTGGACGGCGTGCGCTCCGCAAGGGGGACTCTTCCGTAATGGCCACCGGTGTTTCATCGGGCTCCTTAGTTATCATCTTTAGCGCTGCAGCGACAAGAGCCACAGAGTCTGCCCGCTCCAAAAGCACCTCGGCAGCCGAGGTATAGTGCTCAATCGTGCCTTCTTCAACAATCTGCAGCAGCTTCTCCATGCTCAATCTGCGCTGTCCTTCAAGAGCCTCGCTGAAGCTTGGGCTTGGGCGGCGTTTAATTTTGCGATTGATTATGCGCTCAATAACCCTGAGCAAATCAAGTTCGCGGGGAGTGACAAAAGTGGTAGCCTGGCCTGCCCTGCCCGCACGGCCTGTACGTCCCACGCGGTGCACATAGCTCTCCGGATCTTGTGGAATGTCAAAATTGTAGATATGCGACACACCTTCAATGTCTAGACCCCTAGCGGCAACGTCTGTAGCCACCAGTATATCTATGGTGCCTTCCCTAAATCTACGCATGACGAGGTCACGCTTAGACTGCGTCAGATCACCATGGATACCCATCGCTGCATACCCACGCTTAATCAGGGCCTCAGAAACCTCATCTACACGCCGCTTTGTCCTGCCGAAAACAATAGACGATCCTGGCGTAGAGGTATCGAGCAGACGGCAGAGAATGTCAAACTTTTGTCCTTCTCTAGTCTCAGTATAAAACTGCTCAATGGTCGATACTGTCAGCTCTTTAACCGGAGCAGCCACCTGCAACGCATTCCTCATAAAACGGGTGGCCAAATTTCGGATGGCCTCGGGCATTGTGGCGGAGAACAACATTGTCTGGCGCTCTGCGGGAGTTTGCTCTAATATCTTTTCGATATCTTCGATGAAACCCATATTGAGCATCTCGTCAGCCTCGTCGAGCACGACGAAATTAACGCTCTGCAACCTAATAGTGCGCCGACGTATGTGGTCGAGCAGTCGACCTGGTGTAGCTACGATGATCTGGGGATAGGCGCGCATAGCCCGCATCTGCCGATCGATTTCCTGCCCACCATAAATAGGCAAGCTACGAATTCCCTTGGCCTGACCGATACGGTTCAGTTCCTCAGCTACTTGCATAGCCAACTCGCGCGTAGGGGCGAGCACTAGCGCTTGCACGTAGTTGACATTAGTTTGCAGGCGTTCAACTAAGGGAATACCGAACGCGGCAGTCTTGCCGGTGCCGGTCTGTGCCTGGCCGATGACGTCCTTGCCATCAAGGGCTAGAGGAATCACCTGCGCTTGGATAGGCGTCATTTCCTCAAAACCCATCTCAGCGATGGACTGTAGGACCTGTGCTCCCAGCGATAAATTAACGAAATTGGACAACTTTACATCTCTCCTGTATGTTTCTATATCTTTATGGTGCTTCCCGCGGGCGAAGGGCTTTAGCAAGCACGTTCAGACTAACATGCCCGACAGGAAGACCTTCTCTCAAACTCAACAAAAAGCCTCCAACACCACACTACGTTGCGCAGTACCGGAGGCGACAATTCACACCGAGTGCGAGGCGAGTCACCACACTCAAATAATATATCATAACGGTTTGAACTGCGCAAGTCTTTTTATGGGTTAATTAGCTGTAAAAGTCAAGCTACTTAGCCCCAGCTTATGCCGTGCGGCCAAATTACTGTTCATCGACCTCTTGACAGGGCCCTGCCCTGCGATAGTATAATAACAGTAATTGAATAACAACCTTCGGGGTCGGGTGTAATTCCCTACCGGTGGTAATGCGCAAGCTAGCCCACGAGCCATTTGGCAGACCTAGTGAGATTCTAGGGCCGACAGTAAAGTCTGGATGAAAGAAGGTATGGCATTATTTTTTGTGCTATCTTTGCGCCCCGATCGTTGTCGGGGCTTTGTTTTGTCGTAGTGATGGCCACACACGCACAAGGCAAAGCCAGAAAAAATGAGGAGGTCACCGCATGAACAAGCAAACCCGCAACCTAGTCCTTATCTCTATGCTGGCTGGCATGAGCTACATTCTCATGTTTGTCCTGCAAGTTCCCCTAATTCCCGCCGCGCCCTTTCTCAAATACGATCCTAGCGACGTACCTGCCCTCATCGGCGCATTTATCTTTGGCCCTCTCGCTGGAGTCGTCATTTCGTTTATAAAAGCTGCTCTCTTCCTTTTGACTAGGGGCACAGGTGGCCCTATTGGATCGCTGCAAAACTTTCTGGCGTCGGCATCGTTCGCTTTCGTGGCTGGCCTAGTGTACAAGAAGATGCCCACAAAAATTGGTGCCTTACTAAGCATGATCGCTGGGGGGCTCGCTATGACGGTAGTGATGCACATTTCTAATGCCACATGGGCGCTAGCCGCTTGGGGTGTGCCAGAAGCCGGGCGCTCCGCCATGTTGCTCACTGCCATCCTACCTTTTAACCTCGCGCGCATGACCGTAAGCACCCTCATTACTTTCCCCATGTTCCTGGGGGTAATGCCCATCCTCAAGCGGTTAGGCTGGCTAGCTAGCAACTAACACGAGGATTGTCGGCTAGTGCCTGCGAAAGGGATTGTACCCAGCAAAGCGTCCCACAACTTCTTCGACATCCGAAATGGTCATAAAGGCCGTGGGGTCAATGGCAAAGACCGTTTCTTTAAGTTGAACCATCTCAAAGCGAGTGAGCACACAGACAATAACTTTGCGCGGTTGCTGCTCATAGGCTCCCTCACCGTGCAAGAAAGTAACGCCCCTCTCAAGCTTTACATTCAAGGCCTTCGCTACCTCTTCGGGCTTATTTGAAACGATCAGCACATTTTTCTTGTCACGGGAGGACTGCATTGAATCAACAATGCGGGCTGTGACAAACATGGCGATGAGGGTATAAAGGGCCGCCGTCAAGTCAAAGAGCACGGCACCAAGGCCCACTATTAAGGCATTAAAGGCCATCATTACTTCGCCCAGCGATAAAGAGAACTTGCGGTTTAATATTATACCCAAGACATCCGTACCACCGGTAGATGCCCCGGCCTTAAAGACTAAACCTAACCCCAGCCCATTCATGGCCCCGCCAAAGACTGACGCCAGTATGATGTCATCTACGGCGGGGATTACTGGCACCCAATCCAAGAATGTCGAGAACATAAAGACGGCAAAAGATGTTAGAATAATAAACTTACCGCCAATATATCTGTAACCAAGATACAAAATGGGCAAGTTGAAGACAAAGACCAGTATGCCGATGGGCCACCCCGTGATCGTGCCAACAATAATGCTCAAACCGGCGACGCCCCCCGCCAGCATACGATGCGGTAGCAGCATCAAGTTAAAGGACGCCGCCGAAGCCAACGTACCCATGAGAATGACTATGATTGGCCACACATAGCCCTTTATGATCTTCATCTTAAATACCTCCTTGAGGGTGTTTCCCATGAGTATACCACGCCTGCACTATCGTCGTATTAAGGCAGTGAGATTACTTCGGTCCAGCCAGAAAGGCGGTGCTACTTTGTGGCAGACTATGCTATAATTATCTCGCATGAAGGGGAGTAACCTCAACTCGGCGTCAACATACTGGGCGATGAGCCCTGGCTGCCGAGGCCAATGTAATTGGCTGGTGAGACTTTCGGCGCTTGGCGCCGAAAGTCTTTTGCATCTACGCCAAGAACCCAAGGAGGAATTTTTGTGTTTATAACCCTGGTTACGACCGCCTTTGTGGTCTTTCTCGCCGAACTAGGCGATAAGACCCAACTTATGTGCATGGCCTTGGTGGCCAAGTATGGCGTGCGACAGGTGTTTGCTGGGGCTGCGTCCGCAGCGGTACTGAATACTGCCTTGGCGGTACTCATGGGCGAGGGTCTGACCAGGGTAATCCCTCTATCCACGCTACAGCTCCTAGCGGGCCTAGGCTTTCTGGCCTTCGGTTTCTGGACCATGAGACAGGGCGAGCGCGAAGAGCTCTGCCCTAGACAGACCACTTCTGGGCGACACCCTTTTTGGACTGTTTTTCTGGCCTTTTTTGTCGCCGAATTTGGTGACAAGACGCAGTTAGTCACCATCGGCCTTGTGGCAAAATTTGATACCCCACTCCTGATGTGGCTCGGGGCGAGTTTCGGCTTGGTGGCGGCACAGCTAGTCGGCATAAGCATGAGCGGCTGGCTGAGCAAACGCCTGCCACCGCACATTTTACAAGTGGGTGCGGCCATTATGTTCTTGGCTTTTGGCAGCCTAACTCTGTACCAGAGCGTGCCAGGTGGCTTAAGGGCACCCATGATCATGCTGACCTATGTCGCCGTGCTCGGCCTAACTTCCTCCCTACTAATGCGAAAACAACGTCGCTTATAGCCTGAACCAGAAGAAACGAGGGGAGGTCGCAAACCGCAATATGACCCATTTTTACGGCAGAATACCTTATTTAACGCCACTTTTTGGCGGGCAAAGCGGTAGCAAGGTCTCGCGCCTCACAGAGATAAATGGCGAAACCAAAATAGTTAAGATTACCCGACGCGAGGAAATGCCAGACTACCTTACGGCCAACTACCCCTCGGTCGACATGGCAGAATACAACTTCTACACCAAACTACAACCGCTGCTCAACCTGCCCGCGCCCGCCTTGCTTGCGCACGGGCACTTGCCACAAGGTGGTGTATTCGTAGTGCTTGAGGATGTCGCGATAAACCACCGGCTCCTACCTCTTGAACACCACTACACGACAGAAGAGCTTCTTTCCGTTATGGAAACGTATGCCTGCCTCCACGGGCGAGGCGAGAAATTGCTCGCCGATGAGAAGTCCTACCCCTGGCTACACCCAGATCCCCGCACCACCTTCGCCCCGCATCTGGTCCGGCCTTACTTGCAAGAATTAGCTGGGAACGAGTGGACTGCAGCCCTCGCTACCGGACCTTTGCGGTCGCCCCACTTACCGTCTCTCTTGCGCGAGGTCATATCACGTCTAGCCCCCCTACCTACCACCTTACTCCATAATGACTTCTACCCAACTAATATTGCCTTGCCACTAGACCGAACAGAGTCAGGGCTGTTACTTGACTGGCAACTCATTGGGCATGGCCCCCTGCAGCTAGATCTCGCCAACATCGGCTTGCAAAGCACCAATCCACACTTTCAGGCTGTAGATATCGACGCCGTGCTCTTTTGCTATCTAGAGGCTCTTGCACGTGAGCGTGGTTACAAAATACCCCTATCTGCCCTGCGCGAGCAGTGTACTTATGCCAAACTTCTTCTCGCGCTCGATTTCTTGCCCCGCTTTGTTCGCGCCATGCATCGCTCTAACACCCATCACGAGCCTTGGATTCCGTGGACGCGAGAGGCTTACGTAGCTAACATGACCGAGATAGCAAGTCACCTTTAATTTTCTTGACACGTGACGGCGACAGGCTCTCCCCAATCACGAAAAACTTCGCTGTGACTTAGGAAAAGGCTCTGTCTGCCGAGGGAGAGAATTGCTTGCCGTAGTTTCGGCAAGCGTTCTCCATCTGTAGTGAGAAAGGGATCGTCAAAAAGGAATGGTACGACGCGCTCCGCGCCCACCAAGTCGGCCATGGCCAGACGCATGGCGATATACAACTGATCCTTAGCCCCTTGGCTTAACTCGGCCGGGGTTATTTTATTGCCCTGCAGGGCAATAACAAAGACAGCGAAATCTTCGTCCAGCACGACCTGACGGTCTGTTCCCGTAATCGCCGTAAAGTGGTGGGTAGCTCTCTCTGCTAACAAGCCTCGGGCAGCGGTGTGAAATTCTTCAGCGGCGCTTTTTAGCCCTGTGAGGGCCATGCCGAGCACACGAGCCTCGCGTCTGAGACGATTTTCTGTAGCCGCAAATTCTGCTAACACTTCTTCCCCCTGGGCTAGATTCTCCGTGCGCTGCCCTACAAGGTAACCTTGTCTGTTGCGCAAAGCAAAGATTTCCCTCTCGAGCCTGTCTACTTGTGCCCGTGCCAACTCTATGTTCCGCTCGAGATCAAGTCTGGCCTGGTCGTTACCGAGCACATCATCGGCCTGTTCAGGCGAGGGTAGCCCGGGATAATTTTCGCTTAACTCTTGCCACTCTTTGCGTGCCAACATCATGTCAGTAACTGCGTCCATTTTCCGCAATGTCAGGGCATTGGCATCATCTACGCCGTAGTTGGCCAAGAGGTAGGCAAGTTTGTCCTTCTTGGCGCTGATTTCGTGCTCTACCTCTTTTAGAGCCGCGGCATAGTTGTTGTCAATTGCTAGCAGCTGCTTACTTAGTCCCAGGTATTTTAAGGCTTGAAATTCTACATCGTCCCAGTTCGCGCACTGCAAATCGCCCAACACATGCGTAAGACTTTGCCCCCGCAAATCGCAGGACACGACAGCAAGAACTTCGGCAAAGTACCGCGGCACCCCCCTAGCGCCAGCGAAACCTCCGCTTGACAGCATAGCATCAAGCTTTTGCCTAAAGTCTTTGCTGCGTTCCTGCAGGTAGCGCACGCGCTCCCCCGCCATGCGCGTATTTTCGCTGACGGCGACTTCTCTATCTTTATACAATAAAAAGTCTTGCTTGGCCGCCAAGAGTAACTCGCTCGAGTGCTCATCGAAGAATACCAGGCCCGAGTAGTGCGACGCGAGGGCAGCCTCCGTTTCCGCTATTTGTGCCTCATAGATGTGCGCCGCGGGATTCTTGCCTCGCCAGGAAAGCGATGAAACTATGCCCAGAGCAAGTAGCAGAGCAGCTGCCCCCAAACCTACTTGATCCCCTACAGTCATGAGAACCACCATGCCCGCGAGCAGCCCCGCTAGTGCCGGCCAAAATGTGCGGCGGGGGCGGCCGAGCGCCTCTTTCAGTCTATCCTCATGCCGCGACTTCTTATCTCGCAGCATCTGCCTAGCACTTGCCTTCTCAAAATCGTCTAGCGATAACATCGCCGGAGATTGACCATACTTTCGCACATAATCATCCGCCCATGTAAGGAGCAGAGTCTCACCCTTTACCGCCTGCCGCTCATTCTCTAGCGCTTGCGCAAGGTCATGCGTTAAGTCTTCCATTTGCATCGTGCGCTCCTCCACAAAAAGGCGCACCGCGCGCACATGTTCCACCGCATGCTCCCCTAGGGGTGCAAAGCAAAGCAGGGAGGCTTTTTCTTCTAAAGTCGCAAACTTTTCCTCGACAATTTTCTGCAATTGGGGTAACGCCTTTGCCGATAACTCCATTGTTACAGTTGTTATCGCTTGCGATAGTCCATCTGCCACCGCGCTATCGGTTTCAATTTTTCGTGCCCTTTCTCTGCTTGTCACATATTTATCTCTCGCCACATGCCACTGTTGCCAGGCGATATGGATTCGTGACTGAGCCAAGACACTCGTCTTGACGGTCCTAAGTTCACTAAGCAAGTTATCGAGCTTTTCTTCCACCTGGCATAACTCCGTATTGGCACCTTTTTGTTCGGCTAGCCGAAGCTCTAGCTCGCGCTTCTTTGCACTTGCTATCTCAAGTTCACGGTCTTTAGTGCCATTACCGAGACTCGGTGCGTATGTTCTCCAGTTGCGCGTCACTTTCTTCAATCTTTCTTGTAGCTCTTCACCTGCATGGTGATGGAGCGTGCCGCCACCAGAGATAAGTTCTTGTACCTTCACATCTATTGTTTTGCCCTCGGGCAAGGGTTGTGCCACGAAATATGTGCGTTGAAAAGTTTCGCTACTCGTGACCCCAAAAGTAGCACGTAAGAACTCGAGGTAGGGCAAGTTCGGTTTATGGGCCTCCGGCTTATGCACTCCCTCGATAATGCGCAAACACCTGCCAGCAGGGTCGACACTGTTGACCTCAATGGTGTTTGTCGCAAACGAGCGCTTTACACACACTTGAACTCCGCCGTTTTGCAGCCATAGCTCCCCCTCAAAGACGCGACTGCCTCCCCAGTGTCGGTACTGTAGAGCCGGCGCTTTCAAGCCAAAAAGCACGCCGCATAGCCCCTCGACCATGGTGGATTTGCCGCTTTCATTGCGCCCTAACAGAACATTGCTCCCCGGTGAAAAGGCAAAAGAGGCTTCGCCGCCAAACAAACCTAGCCCGCGCAGCACCAGTCGTTCAAAAATTACCTCCTCCACCAAACCACTCCTTCCCAAGCGCCCCTAAACCCACGCGCAGAGCTTGTAGGCAGACTTGCTTTTCCAGAACACTTGGCGCGGCCTCGGCCTCAGCTAAGAGGCGACGAGCAAAGTAGCCACGCACACTTGTCTCTCGGGCAATTTCTGCCAAATATGCAGGGGAGAACCCCATTGTCTGATCTGCTACTTCGCAGTAGTAAAATAATCCAGCAGCGTATGCTGACACTTTTTCCCCCGCATCGGCAAAACCAGCTGTGCCTCGGAGCACTACGCGTACCATCGCCTCTATATCTTGGCGTTCGTCAAGCCAAGACCGCAAGGCCTGCTCATCCTGCACTTCATCTAAATCTAGTATTTCAATGCGCTGTGGGCGCAAGGATAGCGGAACGCTCCGTAACCTCGCCCCACTACTAGACAAATCGACCAACTGGATCCGGCCTGTACCCTTGTCGTCAAAGCCTTTGCCTGCGATGGCCCCGCAGTATGATACCACCGTGGGGCCAAGCTCTAGCCATGTCGCTTGATGAAAATGCCCCAAGGCGACATAGTCATATGCTGCTTTTGCTAATTCCTTACTCGATAAGGGCAGACTGCGCCATGTCACCGGGCAGTCTAATGAGCCGTGAAACACGCCAATATGTATGCCGGGTACGTCTTGCCGCGGCAAGTCTGCTAGTGGCACTTCACATCGCGTAATGCCACCCTGGTAGGCCAAGCCGTAAAAATGCACGGTCTCACCACGGATGATGTAGCTTCCCACATGCGCAGGGTTAGGCTGAGTTACCAAGCTCCCCGGCCAGTGCTCCGCATACTGTCGGTAGACAGAGTCGTGGTAACTAATTTCGTCGTGATTACCCGGCACGGTGAGCAGGAATTTACCTCCTTGCGTGAGGCGAGACAACTGCCTTAACGCCGCCTCAACCACAGCAACAGGCGGGCGATGGTGCTCAAAAAGGTCGCCCGCTATAATAACGCCATCAATGCTTTCGCACGGTGATAAAGCGAGATCAACGGCCTTCTGCAGCACATCATCGCGCTCTTGTGCCCAAACGGCTGCTCTTTCGCCTAAGAACCCCGCTGGCCAACCCAAGTGAAGATCCGACAAATGCATTAACGTAATTATAACTGTCGCCCCTTTACAAGAATGCTATACTATGATCATTAAACAACGGCCAGTCCTCGGCGCGGAATAGACGGCCATGGGAGGTCATGCTTAGTGGAACTAATAACGAGTGCCAAAAATACAAAGCTTAGAGAAATACGCAAACTAGCCAAGAAATCTTATCGTGATGACACCGGGCTGTGCTTGGTGGAAGGCATCCAGCCCTGCCTGCGGGCCATAGAGAACGGCTACCACCTAGAACTTCTCGTCTACGCCCCCGAAATATTGCAGAGCGAGGTTGCGCTGGCCATAGTAAGTGACCTTGAGCGTCGCGATGTCAACGTGCTAAGGGTGAGCAAGGATGCTTTTGCGGCTCTTTCTCTGCGGGATAACCCAGTAGGCATTGCCCTAGTCGCAAAGATGAGGACGACTGATTTGTCGCATGTGGCTCCGCGACGCGATTCCATCCTGACAGTTCTTTTTGACGTCAAGAGCCCCGGCAATCTCGGGACCATCGTACGCACGGTAGATTCCATTAGTGGCGCAGGTGTCGTCCTAGTCGGACAGACCGCCGACCCTTACGACCCTCAGTGCATCAAGGCCAGTATGGGCACAGTTTTTAACGTGCCCTTGGTCAAAGTGGCATCAGCCGATGAATTTCTAACATGGTGTAAGCGGCTGCAAATAGCCCTTATCACTACCTCCTCCCAAGCGACAGTCGACGTTGCCGATGCCCACTTCACTTACCCTTGCGCCGTGCTCATGGGCAGCGAAGGGCCTGGGCTACCTAGAGACATCTTGTCCGCCGGACATTGGTCAGTGCGCATTCCCATGCATGGGCAAGCCTCGTCCCTTAATCTCGCTGTGGCGACAGGCATCATCCTCTACGAGGTAAAGAAGCAACAGACCAGCAAGTAGCCTACGAGCGATTTGATTAAGGCTGTCCAACAATGCGTCTGGACAGCCTTTTTCGTTACTATGGATGTTCTGCCAAAAAATAACTGGGGAGTAGGATAACTAGCGTGGAAGTTTACGTGGCGGGTTGAAAGTAACCCCCATGGTATCTACGGTCACTCTTTTCATCGTGGCTCGCGGCTCAAGTGCCAAGCCCTTGGCCGCAGGGTCGCTCGGACCAAGCGCAATGCGGTCGACTACATCCATGCCCTCCGTGACGCGTCCAAAGGCTGCATATCCACCATCAAGATGTGGACTTGCCGCATGCATAATAAAAAACTGCGACCCAGCAGAATCGTACAATTGAGAGCGCGCCATGGAGATAACACCGCGTTCATGCTTCATGTCATTGCGCACGCCATTCTGCGAAAACTCACCCTTAATGCTGTGCCCGGGGCCTCCCGTACCATTACCATCGGGGCAACCGCCCTGAATCATAAAACCTGGTATAATGCGGTGAAACACCAGACCATCATAGAAACCTTTTTGCGCCAAGTAGACAAAGTTGTTGACACTCTCGGGGGCAACTGTTGGGTCTAGTTCTATTTTGATAATGCCGCCATCTTCCATCTCAATGGTGACTAAGGGTTTAGGCTTTGGCGCCTCTTCTTGGCAGGCCGTTAAAGCTACCATCGACAGGGACACCACAAAGATCAATGCAATCAACTTTCTCACTCACTATGCCTCCTGATACTTTAATTTTTACTCCCCTCTGTGCTTATTAGACACGCAAGGCCATTTTCCTGCTAGTCTCGCTTGCGACAAGGAAGTGCAAGAGGCAAGAGGCAGGAGGCAGGAATGGAGAAGCTTGGAACGAGAACAAACGAAGACAACGAAGGGGACGGTTGTTATTCCCCTTTGTGGGAAGAATCATCATTTGCTACCCGGAAGAATGAACTGAACGCCTGGGAGTCCGCGAAAATGCTCGTCCTGCGTCCACAAGGTGGCTTGGTGGGCATAGGCCGTTGCGAGGATAATGCTATCGGCCATAGGCAGTTTCAGTTCTAGGGAAAGGGCTGCTGCTTCTAACGCCAGCTCTTGCGATAGGGTATCGACCATCCCTAGGGCCATCCAGCCTACTGCGCATAAGGCAGCCTCTTCACCGCGTTGATGCAGAATACGCTTGAATACCTCGTATATAGTTATCGACGGTACGACTAAAGCGGTCGTCTCCTGGATGATTGGCGCAAACAAAAGGCCGTTAACTCCCTTGCCGAAGTACTCTAGCCACCCTGAAGAATCGACAATGTTCATACGCGGTCATCTTGGTCGCGCTCGACCGCAGTATCGATCCCGAGAACAAAACCATAGGCCTCTGCGATAGGAGGAACAGTGACGACTCGTAACGTGCGTTTGTAGGGAATAAACACTAGTTTTTGACCGGGCTTAAGGCCGAATTGCTCTCGGATTTGCCGTGGGATGACCACCTGAAATTTGGACGAAATTGTAACAGCACGCATGCGCTTACACCTCCTTATCGATCGTGGTTTGTAAAGCAATTGTACATCAAATGCCCCTCACTAGGCAACTGTAACGCTCATGGAAATGTGGCTTTGCGTCTGCAACTGCGCCATTCCTAGGGCTATCCAACCTACAGCGCATAACGCATAAGGCGGCCTCTTTTCCGCGTTGGCGAAGCAGGCAGAACCGTCCCTAGCGATTCAGAGAACCGTCCCTAGCTCTTCGCGCAGTGGGCAGGAATACGATGTGTAGGCAGCGAAATACTATGAAAGGGGGTGAGTTTGTGCACTTCTCGCCGCGTCAGATGACGACCATGGCGCTGGTGGCGGCCACAACTGCGGCTACGGGGTATCTGCTGTACACAGTTGTTCCTGTGCCGGGCTTAAAGTTCGCGCTCTTGTCGCCACTCCTCGGGGTGATGATTGCCTTGCCTGCCTTACTCGTCAAACGCAGTGGTGCTATCTTGGCGACATCATTGGTTTTGGCGGCAGTGATGGGGCTGTTTAGCCTTTTCATGAGTGTCGCCATTGTTTTGGCCGGGGCGCTGACCGAGAGTCTAGCTTGGTGTCTTTGGCAGAGATCGACTTCCCCAAGGGCCATACGGCTGGTGGCGGCTAGTTACCCGACCATTTCCCTGTTAGTGGCGGCGACGTTATCCCACTATGTCACTGGCAACAGACTCTTTGATGTTGCGTGGCCTGCCTTGATTGTGCTCGTTGTTTTAACACAGACGCTAGGCATGCTGGGCGCATGGGTGGCAGAACAGGTCCTACTACCGCGCCTTATCCTCGCCAAACAACGGTGGGAGCGAGAGTAATGTAATGCTTCATTTTTCCTGCAGGGTTTTTTTCGGACACTAGCGAACTATACAGTGGGTCAAATTTGCTGAAAGGTGGTACATTATGCCAAAAAAACATGTCTTACCTGAACTGCCCTACGCTTATAACGCGCTCGAGCCGCACTATGACGAGGCCACAGTGAGGTTGCACCACACCAAGCATCATCAAGCCTATATTGATGGCTTGAACAAGGCGGAAGAAAAGCTTGACGAGGCGCGCACAAGTGGCGACTTTGCTCTTATCAAGCACTGGCAACGGGAATTAGCTTTTCATGGCAGTGGCCACATCATGCACAAGCTCTTCTGGCAGACTATGTCGCCAACCGGTGGCGGTGAACCGACAGGCCACATCTTGAAGCACCTCAACGAGAGCTTTGGCAGCTTTGACGCCTTTAAAAAGCAGTTTTCGGCCGCTGCTGCGGCTGTGGAGGGCAGCGGTTGGGCACTCCTCGTATATTCGTCAACATTGCGCAACCTCTACATAACCACTATTGAGAAACACCAGGACGTAGCTCTTGTCGACGGAACTCCTCTCTTGACTGTCGATGTCTGGGAGCATGCCTACTATCTAAAGTTCCAAAATCGCCGCGCCGAGTGGATTGCCGCCTGGTGGAATGTTGTGAATTGGGACCATGTCAACCACCTGATCGAGCACTAGGCCTTTAACCAAAAGAGCTGACCCATGGGGCCAGCTCTTTTTACTGCGGTGAACCTATACCATGACACAGACTTTAACGCCGCAACTGCTGGCAAGGGCACATAGTTCCGCCATGTACTCCTCGCTAGGCGTCAACATAGTGGGTAGCAGCTCCTGCACGCCGCGGGGGCGAAACTTAATCAACTTGTAGCGAATGCTGGGGTCAACGCTAATTAATCTACTGGCTAGGGCTACGGTGTCGCTGTTTCGCAGCAAATCGGGCACAACAACTGTGCGGATTTCATAGAGTTTTTTGTTAGCGATGGCATAGGATAGATTTTGCAGGACGAGCCTATTGCTCTGTCCCGTCAGCCTAAAATGCTCATCTTCCTCCATGGATTTTACGTCGAGCATAAAGGCATCTACGTGCCGAGCGAGCCGCTGAAAATCGTCGGGGGCGAGATGACCATTGGTATCCACGAAAACGTTAATCTCCCTACTCTTAAGTTCCTCACATAGGGCGAGAAGAAAAGGGAGTTGCACCGTGCATTCGCCTCCCGATACAGTAACCCCCCGTGTAAAGTCCCTATATTTGAGAATCTCGGCGACAAGCTCTTGGTGATCTCTCTCCATCACGCCCGCCAACGCCTCCCCACTACCCGCAAGGGGCTGGGTTTCTGGGTTGTGACAGTAAGAGCAATGAAAGTTACAGCCCTGAAGAAACACTGCGGTGCGATTCCCAGGCCCGTCTACACTACTAAAGGGGATGATGCTGCGGCAGTAACCCTTCATTTAGTTCTCCCTTGCCCAAATCTTTCTCTCAAGCACGCCCTGGTTTTCTGCAGCCCCCTTGCCGAGTACCACCGCACCATTTCGCACTTGCTTACCTCGCGCTAGCGCCTCCATATCCGATCTCTTAACCAAGTAACCTGTGATGCGCACCACATCCGAGTCGGCCGAGTAGGCCGAGAAGTAGCGAAGGCCATTCTTAAATGCACCCTGCAAAATGTCTAGCACAAATGCCGGGTTGTTCTTAACGGTCGCGTCAAAACTAAAGACATCGCCGATACCGGAAGGAAAGAACTTATGAAACGGCGCTCCGTACATGATGTGCTCAAACAATTCCGGTTCCTCCCCGATGGGGATGCGGCAGCCTGGCGACGAAGCGATGTCGGTATCTATGCCGACTTGGGCATGAAGCAAGTACCTGCCACCTGAGGCTTGCAAATGCGTATTGTTGTGCGCGGCCACCAATCGTGCTACCTCTGTAATTATCGCCACCCCGAGTTCGGATGCCTGCTCGCTGTGGCCAAATCTATCGCCTTGGTGCAAAGGGTTGCCGAGTAACGTGTTGACGCATTCTGCCAGACCCACTACGCCAAACATCGCGGTGAATTTGTCCCTCTCGAGTAGCCCTTCCTTGACAAGGAAATTGCTCGCCAAGAACGATGACTCCTCGACCAAGAAACGCACTCTCTCGTCCATATAGCTTAGCGTATGTCGCACGGCCGAGGGCAGCAGGGTGTTCCGAAACACTTCGTAATCAGCCGTCTGACTTGCCAGCCGGCTCAAATTAAGTCTGACCAATGTATAGCTGCCTCCACCAATGGGCAAGCCATTATAGCACGAGGCAATAGCATAGTCGCCGTGAAAGTCATGCCGAAACATGACATTATTGGCGAAACTCGGCTTGGCAGTCAGGAGCGCCGTTTTCACAGCATCAAGTGCCATCTCTTGACTGGTGCTGTCGTCGTACTTGAGGGTTAGATTCGGCACGGCCGTTTGGAGTTCGCGCTGCGCCCTCAGTATTTGCCGACCAGCAATAGTCTCTTTCGGCCCCAAGTTGGCATGGCAGAAGGAGTCGGTCAAGGTGCGATCGATGTGGAGCAAGAATCGCTTAATCGCTCTGTAGGATTCTTCATCATCTTGGACAAAGGGATTAAGAAGGGTATCTAAATTGCCGAGGTACACCGGAAAAGTGGTAATGGACGGCACATGTTTGTAGAGAATAAGCAAATTATGGAGTGCGTCCTCGAGGTTCTCTGGCGGTAATAACTCCAGATACTCACTTCCTTGCTGCATGAACAACGCGTAGTCCGGCACGATGTAACGGGGCCGGTAGGGAGCATTCCCTTCTCCGAGGTCACAGATAACCCCGCTTTGACGAAGTTCCTGCACCTCGTCGGACATTTTTAAGACCTCAAGGCTGTTTTCAGCGGACCGCGCCAGAGCAATAACTTTTTGTTGGTAGGTGAGAATAGGATCTCTGACAATGCTTAGAGTCTTATTCATGGCCAAGCCTCCTCGATTCAAGAGTATGGTGATCGCAATAATTGGCTAGAGGACAAATGGCGCAGTCAGGCTTGCGGGCATGGCAAGTGCGGCGCCCATGCCAAATAAGCAAGTGATGCGCGGCGATCCAGTCCTCTGGTGGTAGTTTGGCGCAAAGTTCCTGCTCCACTTTCTCAGGGGTCTGGCCAAAGGCTAGCCCTAGGCGTCGCGCTAAGCGATAGACATGTGTGTCGACACCAAGAGCTGGGACATGAAAGGCCGTAGCGGCGACGACATTGGCTGTCTTTCGCCCCACCCCCGGCAAGGAGCGTAACTCCGCAATCGTAACTGGAACTCGACACTCATATCTTGAGCACAGCTCACGACAACAGTTGACAATGTTCTTGGCCTTGGTGCGGTAGAGGCCGCAGGAGCGAATATCGCCTTCTAACTCCGGGAGGGTGGCCTCGACATAGGCGGAGGGATGCTTGTACTTGGCAAACAAGTCCTTGGTGATAAGATTGACCCGCCGATCAGTGCATTGGGCGGACAAAATGGTGGCAATAAGAAGTTCAAAAGGACTACTGAAGTTGAGCTCGCATTGTGCATGCGGGTAAAGCTCCCTCAGTAGTCGAAATATTTCAAATATTTTCGGGGACTCTACCATCTGCTCGCGAACATAACAACCAGCGCGGTAAGGGAAAAGCAAATACTGACTAAGTACATGACCAACACCGTCTGCTTCTGACTCAACCCAGCCTGCAATAGGCGGTGATGTGTGTGCCCGCGGTCGGCCACATAGATCGGCTTGCCACTTAGCAATCGACGTACAATATTGTACATCGTGTCAAAAATAGGCAACCCGAGAACAAGTATGGGCACTAAGAGGCCGACTAAAGTGGCGGACTTAAAAGCTCCCTCTACTGATACGGCGGCCAAAACAAAACCGAGAAAGTAAGCGCCACCGTCGCCGAGAAAAACCTTGGCAGGGTTAAAGTTGTAGCGGAGAAAGGCTAATGTCCCCCCTACCAGCACCAATGAAACTAAGAGCGTCGTAGGTTGCCCCATAAAATAGGCAATTATACCCATGGTCAGCGCCGCGATGTTGACAATGCCGCAGGCTAGGCCATCTAACCCGTCCATAAAATTTATAATATTAGTGACCGCCACTACCCAAATCACTGTAACTAGCCAACTCAGCCCCGGTGCCAAAAAGATAAGTCCCCCCGAGAACGGATTAGATAAGAATTCGACTTGCACGCCCGCCCAGTAGAGGGCCGATGCGGCAAAAATCTGTCCAAGTAATTTAGGCGCGGCGGACATATCGCCGCCCCGACTTTTCACAAGATCATCAACAAAGCCGACGACAAAGGCAATGGTACCACCGAGCGACAACCCTAGGGCCAAGCCGTTATCTATCGGCAGGGTCCACAACAAAAGCGAGATGCCCACCCACAAGGCCGCCCCCACAAAGGGCATGGGAATCTCATGGACTTTGCGGGCTGTGGGTCGATCGACAATGCCGTGTCTAACGGAAAAGCTGTAGAGACGGGGCATTATCGCCGTCACAAGAGCAAAAGCCCCGCATAGGGCTAACACATAAGCCAAGCTACTTCACCTCTTTGCCATGCTATCACTATCATAGATCGACCCGTCCGCGCTGTCTATATAAAAAGAAAAAGTTTAGTTTTAGCAGGTGGCCCAAGTTGACAAGGTTGCCAAAACCAATTACCAGGAATGTTCGCCTATTCCTTGCGGAAAGGTTCTCCTAAGGCCGCAGGGGCAGTCGCTCGCCCGACAAAACCCGCCAAGACAACCATGGTAAACACGTAGGGGACAGCCTGAATAAGCTGACTAGGTATTCCGCCACCTTGCAGGCGCATCTGCAAGGCCTCGGAGAAACCAAACAACAGAGAAGCAGCAAGGGCACCTAGAGGATGCCATTTGCCGAAAATCATCGCTGCCAGCGCAATAAAGCCCCGCCCAGCCGTCATATCACGCACGAACACGCTAAGCGTGCCAATGGAGAGATGGGCTCCGGCAACGCCAGCGAGCATTCCACTCAAGACCACACAAGCATACCGGATGTAGATAACATTAATACCTACTGTGGCGGCAGCCTTCGGATGCTCTCCCACGGCACGAATGCGTAGACCCCAGGGCGTGCGATACAAGACTACAAAGGACACGATGACAAGGAGCGGCGCAAGGTAGACCAGGGGCGTAAAAGGACCGATGTTCGGCAATCTAGTTACAGCAGGGCTGGTTCCGGCAGTTCCAAAGAAGACATGCATCATGAAGACTGTAAGGCCAGCCGCTAACATGTTAATCGCGACCCCACTGACCACTTGATTGGCTCTATACTTAATGCTCACTACCGCAAAGATAAAGGCCATAATGGCTCCGGTCATGATGGCAGCTAAGACGCCGAGCCATGGGTTGCCGGTATAGTAGGAAACAACTACCGCGGCAAAAGCTCCGGTGAGCATTTTTCCTTCAAGGGCAATATTGACTACGCCGGATCTCTCCGCAAAGATTCCCCCCAGCGCGGCTAAAATTAATGGCGTGGCTGACCGCAAAGTAGCCATCAAAAGAGTGATGTCAAACACAGTCCCCATTCTAGGCTGCTCCCTTCTTCTTGGGCTGAATTATGGCCCGCACAATTTGATCGGCGGCCACAAAAAAGATAATGGTCGCTTGCAGCACCACCACGATATCAGACGGCACATCGGTGGCAAAGCTCAACCACACTCCACCGCTCGACAAGGCGCCAAAGAGAAGAGCGGCCAAAATCACCCCAACGGGATGATTGCGTCCGAGCAAGGCGACGGCAATTCCCTCAAAGCCAAAACCAGGCGAAAAACCAAGCGCCAAGCTCCGATCAAAGCCTAGGATACGTTCGGCGCCGGCCAAGCCTGCCAGCAAGCCCGAAAGCACCATTGCCAAAATAATGCGATTTGGGACGCTTATCCCAGCATACTCCGCAGCCTTAGAGTTAAGACCCACGGCCCGAATTTCATATCCCGTTGTCGTTCGCCAGAGTAGGTAGTACAGGGCGACAGCGGCGAGTAAAGCGATAATAAAACCGAAATTGAGACGGGCAGTAATGCCCGGGATAAACTCACTAAAGCGGGCCAGCATGGCCGAACTCAAAATAGGAGGGGTCTTAGGGATCATCTCGCCAGGCGCGCGAAGAACTTCGACCACCAAGTAGGCCAAGAAGGCATTAGCGATAAAATTCATCATAATTGTATTAATAACTTCGTGAATGCCGCGCTTTGCTTTTAGCCAGGCGGGGATAAGGGCCCACAGACCTCCGCCTAGAGCGGCAGCAAAGATGGTCAACGGCAGGTGCACAATCATTGGTAAGCCTATAACGCTACTGCCAACAACAGCGGCCGCCAGTGCTCCCATAAGCATCTGCCCTTCTACCCCGATGTTAAAGAGACCAGCCTTAAAGGGTAATGCCACCGCGAGACCCGTAAAAATGATGGGTGTCGCCCGGGTGAGCGTACCTAGGATTCTGTTCAGGCTACCAAAAGCACCGTAAAACAGTGCTGCGTATGCACGCAGTGGGTTTTCACCCAGGGTCAATATAATAACCGCGCCTACCATCAAACCGAGCACAATAGCTCCCAGGGGAACCATTATCTCCTGTAGGCTCGACTTTTTATCCTCTCTACTTGCCATCGGCGGGTCTCCTCTCCTCTTGGTGGTTCTGTGTCTTTGGTTGAATCCCCGCCATCATCAGGCCGAGATCTTCCTCCGTGACTTCATTACTGTTCATAATACCCATAATCTTTCCCTCATACATAACAGCAACTCGGTCACTTAGCGACAGAACCTCCGATAACTCAGGTGAAATGAGGAGCACCGCTTTGCCGGCATCGCGATGCGCGACAATACGACGGTGAATGAATTCAATGGCGCCAATATCGACCCCGCGCGACGGCTGCGAAGCTATTAAAAGATCTGGATTCTGATGCATTTCGCGGGCAATAATAACTTTCTGTTGGTTACCCCCGGAAAGAGAGCGCACCATTGTTTCTGCATGGGGAGTTCTGATGTCAAACTCCGCAATCATTTTGTCGGCATGGCGAGCCATGACTTCTTGATTTAGGAATCCATGCTCCGCAAAGGGAGGCTTGTAGTGAAAACCAAAAATCAGATTTTCTTTTACAGAAAAATCTAGTTGAAGGCCTCTTTTTTGCCTATCCTCGGGAATGTGACCCACTTTACTTTCTTTAATTTGACGAGCGGTGAACTGCGTGATATCTAGGCCACTTAAATGCATTGTACCGCTGGAGGCCCGGCGCAAACCCGTGAGGACTTCCACCAACTCAGTCTGGCCATTGCCTTCAACACCGGCGACGCCCAAAATTTCGCCCGCCCTAATCTCAAAACTTACTTGGTCAAGCAGTTTTTCTCCTGTGGTATCCTTGGCAACTAAGTTCGCTACCGTCAGAACAGCCTTACCCACGGTTGTAGGTTGCTTATCCACCTGCAGCAACACATGACGACCTACCATCAGATTAGCGAGTTCTGCTGGCGAAGTATCCTTGGTCGCTACTGTACCCATCACCTTGCCACGGCGCATGACAGTCACGCGCTGACTGGTAGCCATTACCTCATTGAGCTTGTGGGAGATAAAAATAATGCTTTTCCCCTGTGCGGTCAGATTTCGCATAATGGCGTAGAGCTCTCGAATCTCTTGGGGGTTCAGCACGGCGGTGGGCTCATCTAGCACAATGATTTCTGCGCCACGATAGAGAATTTTAAGTATCTCCACCCTCTGTTGCACCCCTACAGGCAATTCCTCGATGGTGGCGTCAGGCTTTACGCGAAGACCATAGCGTTCCGACACCTCGGTGACCGCCCGGCGCGCCTTATTGATGTCTAAGAAGACACCTTGACGCGGCTCTGCCCCCAGAACAATGTTTTCAGCCACGGTAAAAGGGTTCACCAGCATAAAATGCTGGTGAACCATTCCTATACCCTGGGCGATAGCTTGATTTGGGTTCAGAATTTTAACTGGCTCTCCCTTGATTAAAATCTGTCCTTCGTCCGGTTGGTACAAGCCAAAGAGAATATTCATCAAAGTAGACTTGCCAGCACCATTTTCCCCGATGATGGCGAGAATTTCCCCAGGATACAAGCTAATGCTTACATTATCACTGGCTAGAACTCCTGGGAATCTTTTGGTTATCTGCCGCATTTCTAAAATGGGTTGCATGGTAAATTCCTCTCCCGTGTCTAAATTACTCTGAGCGTACTACGATCCTGCCATCGGCAATTTGCGCAGATAGGTCAGCGATAAGTTGACGCACATCAGCTGGGATAGCGTCCTTCATGGCTTGGATCAAGGCGATTTGCGCAGCGTCATTGTTGAGGGCTGCCTTTTCTACGTCGGTAACAACAGCGAGGTCAGTAAGGCCAACGCCGCCTTCCTTAACACCAAAAGCATTGGCTCCGGCTGTAAAAGTACCTTCCTTGGTTGCCTTAATGGCATCAAAGACAACTACATCTACGCGCTTCAACATACTAGCAATAATAGTGCCAGGCTTTACCCAGTTTTGATTGGAGTCTACGCCGATAGCTCTAACGCCTCGCTCGGCAGCTGCTTCGAAAACGCCTTGGCCGCTACCACCAGAGGCATGGTAGATGATGTCTGCGCCTTGTGCGATTTGGGCCAGAGCAAGCTCCTTGCCGCGCACGGGGTCTCTAAATGCAGCGCCGGTGGTGCCAATGTAGGCAGATTGCACAGTTACAGTTCTATTGCGCAATGTGTTGACATGCTCAACGCCATGCATGAATCCTTTTTCAAATCTACCAATAAGCGGAATTTGCATGCCGCCCACAAAACCAACATTGTTAGTTGTGGTCAACATATTAGCCAAGGCACCAGCCAAGAAAGAACCTTCATGCTCTCTAAAGACCAAGGACTTGACATTGGGCAGATCGATAACTGTATCTACTACCGCCCACTTTTGCTCGGGGAACTCTTTGGCGACCGTAGTGATCGCGGCGTTTTGCAAGAAGCCTACGCCGATAATCAGGTCCATCTTTTCTTGGGCAAAGAGACGATGAAATTCTTCCATTTGCGGTACTTCTGTTGGTTCTTGGTACTGGAACTCGATGCCGAGCTCAGCTACGGCTCTCTCTAAACCAGCGATGGCAGCGTCATTAAATGAATTGTCTCCCCTACCACCTGTCGAGAGAACTACACCCACCCTAAAGGCAACGGGTTCTGGCTCTGGCTCGCGAAGCATTCCTGGCAAGATAAAGGCCAAGGCAACGATGAGGACGAGGGCAACGACTGCGGCTACGAGTAACTTGGTGTTTCCTTTTTGCACATTTATTCCTCCTTTTATTATATCTATATGTCCCGGCAGATTGACGACAGCGGCGCACCGAAAGAATCATGCACGCGCCCATGCCGAAGCGCGGGACTATATATCACCGTCCCTATCACTACGATAATAATTGAACTCGCGCCCTCTGTCAAAGTATTTTTCGCCATACGCCGCGATGTTGCTGGCAGCCTGCCCCCTGCCTCATGATACCCAGTCAGCAATGTCGCCCTACATGGCACGAACAACTACTTCCTGAAATCGAGTGGCCAAGGCTTGTCTCATTTCCTGGAGCGCTGCCTGCTTGGGTGGGGTGAACTTTCTCCCACTCAAAGTACTGTGAATGGAGCTGACGGCCTGCAGGGCAAAGGTCTTGCCCCCGCCCACAAAGTCTGCCATCGCATCGATATCGGCAAGGCTCACAAGCTCAGTAGATAAAGTGGTACGAAACTCATAGTCAACCCCCGCCGCCTTAATGAGCTCGATTGAAGTTTTAAGCAGTTGCAAATCAAGGGGGAATACACCACTTGTGGTGGTGTATTTTTGCGGACTATTTTTCACATCCATCGCTACATAGTCAAGCAAGCCTTCATGAAGGAGCTCCCTTAAGACCTCGGGTCGATAACCATTGGTGTCTAACTTGACGAGGTAGCCCATGGTTTTTACTTTGCGCAGAAAGTCCGTTAAGAAAGGGACGAGAGTCGGCTCACCACCACTTACACACAAACCATCAAGTATTTTTTGCCGCCGGAGGAGAAAGGCAAAAACTTCTTCCCACGAAATGCAAGGCGCAGTTTTTTCTACTAACGACACATTGTAACAATAGGGACAGCGAAAATTACACCCACCGACGAACAAGACAGCAGCTATTTTTTTCGGAAAGTCTATGACGCTCGTTTTCTGTAGTCCGCGAAAAAAGCTCTCCCCCTCAGTCATTGGCTGCACTTAGTTCACAAAGCGCATACTCAAGGCGATCCCTGAATTCCTCTTTTTTGCCGAGATTCCAGTTTTGCACTGGGCGATGGAAGCCCACCACTCGCGTCCAAACCTCGGCCTTGCCACCGCATTTAGGACATTCATTGTGCTCGCCCCGCAGATAGCCATGTTCTGGACAAACAGAGAAGGTCGGCGAAATAGTAAAGTAAGGGATGCGGTAATTTTCCATGACCTTTCGCACTAGCTGTTTGCAGGTCGCAATGTCCTCAATTGATTCCCCTAAGAAGCCATGAAAGACTGTTCCCCCTGTGTAACGAATCTGCAGTTCATCTTGCAAATCTAAGGCGTCAAACATATCATCTGTGTGACCGACGGCAAGCTGAGTCGAGTTGGTGTAGTATGGCTCCTTAGTGCCAGAAATAACCATGGCAGGATAGGCCGCGCGGTCAAGCCTTGCTAAGCGATAGGCCGTGCCTTCAGCAGGAGTTGCTTCCAGATTAAATAAGTCACCCGTTTCTTGCTGGTAATCGACTAAGGTGCTGCGCATATGCTCTAATACTTTAATGGCAAAAGCCTGCCCCCTGGGCGTAGCGATGCTTTCTTCTGGTCCGAAGAGATTGATGATGGCTTCATTCATACCATTGATCCCTATGGTATTGAAGTGATTTTTCCAGTATTCATTGAAGCGTTCTTTAACGGCCTGTAAGTAAAAACGGCTATAGGGATAAAGGCCAAGGTCGGTGTTCTTTTCGAGCACCTTGCGCTTAATATCGAGCGAAGACTTGGCGAGGTCCATCAAGCGCTGCAAACGCAGGAAGAACTCCTCCTCCGTGCCAGCCAAGAAACCAAGGCGCGCCATGTTAATCGTGACCACGCCAATGGAGCCGGTGAGTGGGTTGGCACCAAAGAGACCGCCGCCGCGCTTACGTAGTTCCCGGTTATCGAGGCGCAAACGGCAGCACATGCTACGAGCATCTTCGGGCGACATATCGCTATTAACGAAATTGGCAAAGTAGGGTATGCCGTAGCGGGCCGTCATTTCCATCACCGCATCGACGACTGGGCTGTCCCATTGAAATTCCTTGGAAATATTGTAGGTCGGGATAGGGAAAGTAAAGATGCGCCCGCTGGCATCGCCCTTCATCATGACATCGCAAAAGGCAATGTTAATCATATCCATCTCGACTTGAAAATCTTTATAGACGGTTTCCTGCGGCTCGCCACCGATAATTACAGGTTGCTCGGCCAAAGTAGCCGGGCAGACTATATCCATTGTCAGGTTGACAAAGGGCGTCTGAAAGCCCACGCGCGTCGGAACATTGAGGTTGTAGACAAACTCTTGGATGCCTTGCCGCACCTCTTTGTAGGATAGCTTATCATGCCGAACAAAGGGCGCTAAGTAAGTATCAAAGGAACTGACTGCCTGTGCCCCTGCAGCCTCTCCTTGCAGGGTATAGAAGAAGTTTACGAGTTGCCCAATAGCGGTGCGAAAATGGCGCGGTGGAGCCGAAGCAACTTTGCCGGGCACACCTCTAAAACCTAGTTTAAGTAAATCCTCAAAGCTCCAGCCGCAACAATAGGGGGCCAGTAACCCCAGATCATGTAGGTGAAAATCGCCCCCATTATGGGCATCGCGAATTTCGGGGGGGTATAGCTGGTGTAGCCAAAAACCCTTTGTCACTTCCGCAATGACATGATTATTTAGGCCCTGCAAAGAAAAATCCATATTGGAGTTTTCATTGACCCGCCAATCTTCTCGGGTGACATAGTCTAGGACTAATTTCTGAGCGTCCACAAATGATTTCTTGTTATGGCGAATGTCCTCATGTTGCAGGCGATAGCGGATGTAGCGCTTAGCAGTCTGCCGCTCGCCTACTTCCATCAAAGTCTCTTCAACAGTATCCTGCACCTCTTCCACAGTGAGGTAGCCGTTCGCAAACTGCCTTTTCTGTAGGGCATACAAAGTCCTGTCTGATATAACTTCCGCCAATTTACGGAGCTCATCCTTAGCTCTATCCGGGTAATTGGCGATTAGCGCCTTGTGTATGGCCAGGGTAATTTTCTCTTGCCGAAACTCTACGAGCGCGCCGTCTCTCTTTTTTATCTGTCGGAACATAATCAGTCGGGCCTCCTTACACTACTACCAATGGGGTATGTCCATTATACTACATACTATATATTGTGGTAGGAGGCTTTTTTACATTTAATATTCGTGCCATTTGCTGTTAGAAGACTATTTTTCCCCAAGGCAATCGGCCCAGCAAGAGGCTGACAAATGCTTCTAAGCCGAGCTGATCAGCCTGTGTAAACCGCGCTTTGCGGGGGCTATCGATATCGAGCACGCCGTAGAGATGCCCCTCTTTTATCAGGGGAATGACTATCTCCGACTGCGATGCTCCGTCGCAAGCAATATGCCCAGGGAAAAGATGCACATCCGGCACAACAATGGTCTCGCGCTGTAAGGCGGCAGTACCGCAAACTCCCTGCCCCACCGCAATGCTGCCACATGCTGGCTTGCCTTGAAATGGCCCGAGGACAAGGAGGCCCTTCTTGAGCAGGTAGAAGCCAACCCAATTGATATCTCTGAGCTGATGACCTAGCAAGGCCGCCGCGTTACTTAGAGCAGGAAGCCATTCATCTTCGTATTCAATAAGATGCAACAACTCCTTGTTCACTTTCTCATAAAAAGACGGCACATTGTCTGGCGAAAACTTTTCGGCGCGGTACATCCCTCATCACCTTTCGTTAGTTCAGTCTTCCATGCTAGGACAATTTTCATGCGACCTGTTCGGCTAAGAAAAAGGAGCAGCTATAAGACTGCCCCTTTTCACATGCGATCATGTACCAGAGATTTTAGGCGGGAAAAATCCTTGCTCTGTTTTTGGCGCATTCTAGCATTGCCTTTGCCCACAGCAAGCAAGTTATCACGCCAAGCTGCCGCGCCCACAGCGCGAACAGCCACTCCTTTTAGGAGCAAGGCCTTTTCCTCGGGGAAGGCGTCTCTTGGCCAATGATACCCGTGGTCAAAACGGTCATCATAAGTGACAACTTGATCATGCTCGTCAACCCAGAGTATCGTAAAGCCGATGTAGAAGCGCCCTCGCACCGCCGCAAAAGAATTAGGCATGCAGTCGACGATGTCAAATCCCCCCTCAGTGAGGATTATGCGCACCTGGGGTGCATCTTCGGCAAAAATATAGAAAACAATTTCTCCCTGGTCCCCATGGTCAAGGCCGCCTTGTCCCTCTTGGGCCCACCTTCCACCGAGCCACGCCCGCACATTGGCCACATCCAAAAGTTCGCTGACTTTGGCGATGACGCTAGCCTGCCGAGCGCTTCGCTTCACATCCATACAGAGGCCTCCCGCTCCGATTATAGCCCCATGCTCTTTTCCATAGCTAGATGATAATCTGTGTCATCAGGGCTGGCCAGTGCCTGCCGCAACTCGTCCTCCACCAAGAAAGCCACTTCTACGACCGCAGGGTCAAATTGGGTGCCGCTGCAAGACTGAATGATGGCCAGTGCGTCGCTCAAGGAGCTTGCCGCACGGTAAGGGCGGTCGGAAGTTATGGCGTCAAAGGTATCCGCCACGGCCACAATACGTGCACCGAGCGGAATGGAGGCGCCACATAGTAAACCCGGATAAGCCGGGTAACGCTGATTGCGGTCTCCATCCCAGCGCTCATGATGATACAGCACTATCTCTCTTACTTGATCATAACCTTCGACATTGCGCAGGATATTATCGCCAATTTCAGGATGCAGACGCATCTGCCGGTACTCCTCTGCCGACAAAACATCGGCCTTAGCTAAAACATCATCGGGCACACCAACCTTGCCAATATCATGCATCAAGGCGCCGATGTGCAGAGCAAAGAGCTCTTTTTCACCCAAGCCCATCTTCTTGCCTATAATGTAGGCCACTCGTGCCACCCTTTGACTATGATTGCCCGTGTTAAAGTCCTTAATCTCAATAGTCACACCAAGTGCCCGCGCAGCATTGAGGAGCATTATACCAAGTTTATGCTGTTCATACGAAAGCAATTTGTTAGCCTGTACAAGCTCGGCTGTTTTGCGTGTCACTTGCCGGTCTAAGTATACTCCTAGCATCAGCAGCCCCAGCCCGAGAGTTGCCAGCCCCGTTGCCCCTGCGAGAATGGGGACCAAAGGCGATTCGCGTCCTACTTCCATCATGGGGCCGAACCAGCGGGCATGGAGATCGGCCAAGGCACCAGAAGCCTCAAGCCTTAACATACCCTTATTCAGGATGGAAACCAGTTTTTCATCGCTGTGCAGAGAGACAGCCATGGCGTATTCGCCCACTGTACCTTCCAAGGGATGCACGGCCCACCTATCCATGCCGCGAAAACCGACGAAGAATCTAGCCACCCAGTACTGTTCCACCCATACATCGACTTGTCCTTGCGTCAAAAGTTGCAGTCCTGCTTCTGGATTAGGCACCCCCACCGCCCATACTCCCTGCTCCCGCAAGGCTTCGTAGGTTGCAGAGCTCTTTTGGGCGGCAACGCGTAGCCCCCCGAGATCTTGCATCCCTCGCACTTCGCTCTCCCGTGGCACAACCAAGGCATGAAAGGTCTCATGGTAGGGCAACGTGAAATTGTAGAGCTCTTCACGCTCGGGTAGAATCCGCATACCGGTGATAAAGTCCCCTTCGCCGCGAGCTAACTTAGCCCGCACTTCTGTCCACGGCCCCTGTGTGTGGGCAATCTCTACTCCTAACACCCTCTCTAACTCCAATACTAAATCGCGCTCAAAACCGGCGGAACGCCCCTCTCGCACATAAGAAAAAGGCGGGAAGTTGTCGTCCCCTAAGGCCCGTAAGGTGCCTCGTTCCACCAAGAAAGCCTCCTCCTCCCGTGTCAGGGTGTATTCCAGACTAGGAAAGAGCACGGGGGCACCCACAGCCGCCAAGAGCAATAGCAGCAACACATAGAGGGTCATGTATATTTTAATCAAGCGCATTTATAGCCGGCCCCCTACATCAGTAAATGTCGTGGCACAGCCCACGACCCTATTCGACAAACTCTATTCGACAAGGTCAACCTATTTTCCTCTAGCGGGCATGTACTTGCCGATGATTGCCTCTCCCACCTTGACGCCATCCACGGCCGCCGACATAATGCCTCCGGCATAACCAGCGCCCTCGCCGCTAGGATAAAGCCCTCTGACATTGCTCTCGAAACCCCCATCGCGCAGTATGCGCACCGGCGATGAGCTACGGGTCTCCACCCCGGTCAGCAGGGCCTGTGCCGCGGCAAAACCCCTTATTTTGCGGTCGAAATTTACGAGTGCTTCCTTCATGGACTCAACCACAAAAGTGGGCAAGCAGCTAGCTAAGTCTGCTCCCTGAACCCCGGGGAGATAGGTCGGTTGCACCGGCCCCCATTGCCTAGTCTGGCGACCATGCAAGAAATCACCCACAGTCTGGAGTGGCGCGCGGTAGTCCCTGCCGCCTTGCTGAAAGGCCTGTTCCTCCCAATGCCTTTGAAAGGCTACGCCAGCGAGAGGATGCCGATCAAAAAAATCTTCCGGCGTCACACTGACCAAGAGCGCACTGTTGGCATTTGGGCGATTGCGGGCCTGCTCACTCATGCCATTAGTAACCACGCCCCCAAGTTCCGAGGCTGCCGCCACCACTGACCCTCCCGGGCACATACAAAAGGTGTAGGCCGCGCGTCCGCTTTTACTCGTATGGGCAAGCTTGTACTCAGCGGGCCCCAAGTTAGGATGACCGGCAAAAGAGCCATACTGCGCCTCGTCGATAAGCAGTTGCGTATGCTCAATTCTCGCCCCGATGGCAAAGGCCTTGGGTACAATGTCTATGCCACGACTAAGGAGCATGGCAAAAGTATCGCGGGCGCTGTGCCCAACTGCCAATACGACAACCGGGGTGATAACAGTGTCTTTACCATTGATAACTACTCCCCTTACCGCGCCACGGTCCACCAGTAGGTCGGTCACCGTCGCGCCAAAGCGAACTTCGCCCCCCAGAGCTTCAATCCGCCCTCTCAGGCGTTTTACCACCCCACGTAATACATCCGTACCGACATGGGGTTTGTGTACATACAAGATTTCTTCTGGTGCCCCGGCGGCCACCAAGTCCAGTAGAACTTTGCGACAGCGGGGGTCACGAATACTAGTTGTCAACTTGCCATCTGAAAAAGTACCTGCCCCGCCCTCGCCAAACTGCACATTGCTACTGGTGTCGAGATTTCCCGTGCGCCAGAACTCCGCCACTTTGGCAGTGCGGTCATCGACACTTTGCCCACGCTCCAGTAGCAGGGGCCTAAACCCCCTCTCCGCCAAGAGCAGGGCCGCAAACATCCCGGCTGGTCCAGCACCGACAATAAGCGGCCGGTCAGAGATGTGCACGGAGCCCGCGGGTACTTGGACATATTCTTCGCTAGGGGCCAATGCTACGTCTTCGTGGCGGAACTGACGCAAGTACTGCTTCTCATTATCTAGCTCGACATCTACCACATAGACAAACTGTATCTTGCGCTTGTCGCGGGCGTCGACCGACTCTTTGTGGATTCTAAGCCTGCCGAGCGCAGTCTGCGGTAGCCCTAGCTTTTTTAATGTGGCACTCTGTACCGCCCCCCTTTGTTCTAGGGGTAACTTAATGTTAGAAATTCTTATCATCTAGAAAACCTCCCTGGTTCCTGCGACAGCATGATTGACATACCAAGTATGCTACAGAAACATCTTGCATCCAAGCATACTGCTTAAAGGATTTTGTTGAAATTTGTCGAAATGTGTTCCACTGTCGCTTTTGAGGAGGTCTTGTGTGGAAGTCGCAAAGAACTGCTATGCTTCATTCGTTGAAGTTATAAATCATGTGCCTGACGCCGTCATCGCTGTTAACACTGCTGAAAAAGTAACATTATGGAACCCAGCGGCCGAACAACTTACGGGCCTCACCCATGAGGCCGTGCTAGGCCAGGGCTATGAAGTATACGCTCTAGGTTTTTACCCTGCACCACAGCCTCTCTTGCTAAACTACTTGCTTCGCCAGGAAGATCCCCCGACAGGCATCTATCTCTGGTTGCGGCGGGAGGAAACATGTCTCATCGCTGAACAATTTACGCCACAAGTTAGTAAGGGCGAGGGTGCACATCTCTGGGCACGTGCTTCCCTTCTTTTTGATGACTTAGGTAATGTTATTGGCGCCACACAAGTTATGGTTGATATCTCCGAAAGTCGTCGACAACAACGCGCACTTCAAGCACTCACCGAGAACATGACGACCACCACTATTGAGTTGACGTCGACTAACGCGCAACTGCTAGCTACAGAGGCCGTCCTCCGCCAACAATACAACGAATTGAAGAGAACCACCGCTCTGCTAGAGACCGCGCACAGCCAAATGTTAGCTGTGATTGAACACTTGCCTGACGCCGCCTTTGTCATCGATCGCGAGAAAAAAGTTATCGCCTGGAATAAGGCCATGGAGCATTACACTGGCGTACCTAAGGAAAAAGTGCTTGGCACCAGAGAATATGCTGCCGCCATTTACCAACCGGCAAGCCCCATGTTGATTGACTTTGTCGGGCGCCCAGAAGAGGAAGCCCGGGCGCACTACGGGAAATTCTTTCGCAAGGTGGAGAACGGCGTTCTCCACACCGAGGGAGTACAGCCGAATGTTTACGGCGGCCGGGATGCGTATGTGTCAGTTCTAGCGGCACCGCTGCTTGATGCGGCGGGAAATATGGTGGGCGCCATTGAGTCCATTCATGACCTCACCCTGATGCGCG
>Ga0209616_1000063_pt1 | contig 30533 bp, 33 predicted proteins | sample FlocCalmetaG_FD_184153 | JGI IMG/M metagenome (GOLD analysis project Ga0209616, IMG submission 184153) | Freshwater bacterial and archeal communities from Indian Creek, Illinois, USA - Floc-Cal metaG (SPAdes) (version 2) | ecosystem: Environmental > Aquatic > Freshwater > Unclassified ...
TTCTTAATCCGAGCGTAGGCTAATACCGCTCCTATGAAAAACAAAGCAAATAATGTTACTCCCAAGCCTTGTTGCCCAAAAAATACTATCCTTATGTACAGAAAACCCAGTATAAAACAAGATAGCGCCATCAAAAAATCAAATCTGTCCCATCGGAAATCGTGTTTGCTCATTTGTGTACTTCCTTTCACATTTGATCCTTAAACTCAAGTATATCGCCCGGTTGACAGTCAAGCACCCTGCATATGGCTTCAAGTGTCGAAAACCTTATTGCTTTTGCCTTGCCGGTCTTTAATATCGATAAATTCGCTTGGCTTATGCCAATTTTCGCTGATAACTCCTGTGAAGAAATTTTGCGTTTAGCCATAATTACATCCAGATTGACTATGATAGACATATTTGTTCTCCTTAAACTGTATAGTCAGATTCATCCTGCAGATTTACCCCGTAAGCAACCATGTTTTTAATGACTCTGACTATAAGCCCCATAAAAGACGCCGCTAATGCCACAACAAGCCAGGGGAAATAGTAAAACGAGGATACCAGAGAGATAATTCCTCCCAGCATGCAGCACCATGATATTCTTCTGAGATAACTAACGTTTATTTGGATAAATATTTTCCCTAAGGATATTTGGCGCAATAGGGCATACAAACTATAAAGCATCAAGGCAGCCGGTATAAATCCGACATATATGGTAACGAGAAATTTAGCTTCTTTGCCAACAAGATCGGCCCTTGAAAAATCAACCAACCAAGCGACTATGTAATTTGCAAAAATCACAGTCAGCAATGTTACCGCTGAAAAAACGAAAATACATACCTGACTTAAGCATATTGATTTCTTATCGTTCCACATATTTACCTCCTGAAAATAATCACGCGATTATATTAACACAATGATTATTGTATTGCAATAATATTTTATTGTTTATCGATAATTTGATGATTGATATGTGAAACAAAACTCCACACGGGCACTGAGACGGCAACTTAACTACACCCGCTCCACCTTCATAGCCCTCATCGCATTTAGCACAGCAATAATTGCCACCCCTCCGTCACTGAAAACTGCCATCCACATAGTCGCCAGCCCAAATGCGCTCAAAGTTAGCACTACCACTTCTGTTCCCAATGCAAAAATTATATTCTGCCACACAATTCTATGAGTTTTTCTGGCTATCAGAATGCTTGTGGCTACCTTTGAAGGCTCATCAGTCATAAGAACTACATCGGCCGCTTCAATGGCGGCATCAGACCCAATGCCTCCCATAGCTATGCCAATATCGCTTCTTGCCAATACAGGCGCATCATTTATACCATCCCCGGCGAAAACTACTTTTCCCTTGCTTTTTCCACTCTTTTCGATAAATGATTCCAGCAATTCCACCTTCTGGTGCGGCAAAAGCTCGCAGTGTATCTCGTCCAGACCCAGCTGCGCAGCTACTTTTTGGCTTTCTTTCTTCTTATCGCCTGTCAGCATAGCGATATGCCGAACCCCAAGCTTCCTTAACAAAGATATCGCCTTATGACTGTCAGGCTTAAGCTCGTCTGACACAACCAGAAAACCTGCGTAGACTCCGCCTATCGCCACATGAACACAAGTACCGGAAATATCTAAATCGTGACATTCAATATTTTTTGACCGACACATCCTGCTATTTCCGGCTATGACATCCACCCCGTCTATTACGGTTTCGACTCCCTGACCGGCAATCTCTTTATATGCGGTTACTTTTGTTACATCTATCTTCCCTTTGTAAGTCTTTTGTATCGATACGGCTATAGGATGCCCCGAAGCGCTTTCGGCATAAGCCGCATAATAAAGAAGCTCATCTTTCCCAAAGCCATTTGCGGCTTCTATATGCGTAACGCTAAAGACGCCTTTAGTCAATGTTCCGGTTTTATCAAAAACTACAGTGTCAACTTTATTCAAAGCCTCAAGATAGTTTGCACCCTTTACAAGGATTCCATTTCTTGACGCTCCTCCTATCCCACCGAAGAAACTCAATGGAATTGAGATAACTAAAGCGCAGGGGCATGATACCACGAGGAATATTAAAGCCCTGTGAAACCAAAGCTCAAACGAAGCACCCGGCAACAAAAGCGGAGGTAAAACGGCAAGAGCGATTGCGGCAAATACCACAATAGGCGTATAATATCGGGCAAATCTCGTTATAAAATTTTCGGTTTGCGACTTTTGGGCGACTGCGTTTTGCACCAGATTCAGTATTTTCGAGACTGTCGATTCACCGTAAGGCTTGGATACTTCAATAGTCAACAGCCCTTGTTTATTTATAGAGCCGGATAGCACTACATTTCCTTTCTCAACATCATATGGCAGCGCTTCACCGGTGAGCATAGAAACATCAAGCGCAGACTGCCCTTCAATGACAATACCATCAAGAGGAATCCTTTCTCCCGGTCTTACAATGATGTTATCCCCGACTCTTACCTCTAGTGGAGAAACTTTCAGCAAATCGTTTCCAAGCTTAAGATTCGCATAATCAGGACGTATATCCATAAGCGAAGTTATTGCTTTCCGGGCATGATTGACTGCCTTTTGCTGAAAATAAAGACCAGCTCGATAAAAAATCATCACAGTGGCAGCTTCCGGATACTCGCTTATTGCAATCGCACCAATTGTTGCGATTCCCATAAGGAAATTCTCGTCAAACACATCTCCTTTAAGAATGTTTTTAAACATCAAAAGAATTATCTCCGCACCAGCTAAAGCGTAGCTTGTCAAAAACAATACGGATTCAATTGCAGGAGAAAAGTTGAATGCAAGCCCTACCACAAACAGTAGCACACCGAGATAAAGGCTGTAATTTGATAAAATCCTAATAAAGTCATCACCACGCTTCGTCGCAGCTGATCTTTTACCTTTGGCAGCGTTTGAGGCGACAGCATCAGCCGAGACTATCCTGTCACAAACATCATCACAAAGCGATAAATTGCATGAGCACGATAAGTTTGAATCCTTGTCCACAATTCTTTCCTGAGTTTTCATAAATATCCCTCCACCAGCACTATATGCGAATACTTGAGTATGTGTTCAACTATTAGGTCAAAAAAATCACTTCTCGTTTATATGCGACAGTCCTTGAGCAATTATTGCTCCCACATGATCATCGTCAAGCGAATAATAGACTACTTTACCCTCTTTTCTGTATTTAACCAGCCTAGTCTGCCTTAATGCTCGCAGCTGATGCGATATGGCTGATTTTGTCATACCAAGTAGAACCGCTAAGTCGCAGACACACATCTCGGATAACAAAAGAGCGCTGACTATTTTAATTCTTGTTGAGTCGGCAAACATCTTAAAAAGATCCGCAAGGTAAAACAACTTCTCATCTACAGGCAGCTTTGCGCGCACCATGTTAATTACATCTTCATGTATCGCATTGCAATCACATTTTGTGAAATCGGAAACTGGGGTTGACATGTTATCTCCTCCTTAGTTGAACAGTTGAGCACTAATGCTATTATAATGCAATGATATTTATGCGTCAAGAGAATCAATGAAATTTTCATGTTATAATGGTAGTAATAGAGTTATTTTAGGAGTTAAGCCAATGAAAATCAGGATAATTCTCATCTGTATTTTAGCCCTTACCCTATTGCCGATCTTTTGGATTATATACCAATACCACTCAATCCTGGCAATAGGTAAGTCCGCCACACCTGAGCCGGCCGATGTGATAATCATCTTAGGAGCTTCCGTATGGCCGCTAGGTCCGAGTCCGGCACTTCAAGCCAGAATAGAACGCGGCGAATACGTTTATGCCCAGGGACTTGCAGACTATTTTATCGTTACCGGTGGTCTTGGCGCGCATCCTCCTGCGGAGGCGGAAGCCATGAAGCAGGAGTTAGTCGACATGGGAATCGACCCTCGGATTATCCTGCTTGAAGACAGCTCAACCAGTACATTTGAGAATCTTATGTTCAGCAAAACAATTATGGTTGAAAATAACTTTGAAACCGCTATCATAGTGACTGATGTTTTTCACACAAAACGGGCATTGCTCATGGCGAAAGACTTAGATATAAAAGCCTCTGCTTCTCCAGCCATAGAAAGCCCACTATACACGAATGAGGATTTGCGGCATAATTACACATTAAGAGAAGTGCTTGCACTTACATGGTATTATTTGTATCGTATTTTTCGTTTGTAACGAGGTCGAGTAAGCGAAACCGCTTCAAGGCAAGAGAAAAAGCTTGTTAAAAAGTGATTATGCTTCAATAACTCATTACTTTGCAGCATAATTACTTTCGCAATATAATCAAACTTAGTGAACTTTCACATAACTAACAAATTTGTAGAAACAGAATTGTAGTGGTATAATTGAGGAAAGAATGACCAAAGAAATGTATTAAAAGTTAAAAAGGAGAGTGTCATATATGAACTGTAGAATTATTGACGGACAGGATCTTCCAAACTTACCATGGGAGGATAAACCTCAAGATTGCAACAAGGTAGTGTGGCGATCGGCAAAAAATCCTATTATTCCAAGAGATTTAACACCTACATCCAATAGTATTTTTAACAGCGCTGTTGTGCCATTTAAAGGTGGATTTGCGGGTGTTTTTCGTTGTGATGATACTGCTCGCAACATGAAAATTCACAGCGGAAAAAGCACAGATGGAATTAATTGGAATATTAATTCCGATCCAATTTCTTTCATATGCGATGATCCTGAAATCGGAAGATTCTTATATGGATATGATCCGCGTGTTTGTTGGATAGAGGATAGATTTTATGTAACTTGGTGCAATTGGTATCATGGTCCGACGATCGGCGTTGCTTATACATATGATTTTGAGAAATACTATCAGATGGAGAATGCTTATCTTCCCTTTAACCGCAACGGAGTTCTGTTTCCTCGAAAGATAGCGGGAAAATACGCAATGCTGAGCCGCCCCAGTGATAATGGACACACTCCGTTCGGAGATATTTTTTACAGTGAGAGTCCGGATATGATCCATTGGGGCTGTCATCGTTACGTTATGGGCACACGCGGAGGATGGCAGAGCACGAAGATAGGTGCTGGCCCGATTCCTATCGAAACAAGCGAAGGATGGCTTCTCATTTATCATGGTGTTTTGACTTCATGTAACGGGTTTGTTTACAGCATGGGGGTAGCTTTGCTTGATCTGGACAAACCATGGAATGTCCTGTACAGAGCTCAGCCTTACATTCTATCTCCACAGACATTATACGAATGTGTGGGAGATGTACCGAATGTAGTGTTCCCATGCGCTACTCTTTGCGATGCTTCAACCGGACGAATAGCCATCTATTACGGTGCTGCAGACACTGTTACTTGTCTGGCATATACTACCGCAAATACGCTGATTGAGTTTGTGAAATCAAATGCATTTTGATTTATATATCGGTATGACAAAAAAATATCAAGGTCAATTTTCCTTGATATTACTGGCTGCGGAACTAGGACTCGAACCCAGACAGTATGATCCAGAGTCATACGTGCTACCATTACACAATTCCGCAATAAAATGGAGCTAAAACAAAGAAAAGCAATACCAATATAAATAAGCATTACTAAACTCTATTCGATCCGAAGTATACCATATTAATTTTAAAAGTCAAACACAATTTCATACCCAAGAATAAGCCCTCAAACCTCTTGAGGGCTTATTCCGCCCCACTATGCCGTTGCCCTGCGATTTTAATACCCGCCTCTATGGCAGGTGGGTGTCCTGTAACCTGGCTTCTGTCTTCCGAAACATCGGTCTGACATTGTTCTGATTAACACAGACTCCCGTATACTATCTGTGGGTTAAAATCAACAAGGCTCCACGTACATCCCAGGGTTATCTTCTTGAGTGACTTAATCATAATACAAAACCAAAACACTTTCAATACTTAATTTCTGCCAAATGATGCGGCTAATCCCCAAGAGTACTGTTTTTTACATGCATGCTATCTCTTTTCATGGCTTATATACATATAACACAGATTTTTAGCCTGTTTGTAGCTTTGTCCCTCATCAATGTTAAAATATTGTAAAGTGTATTGTCAATCCTACGTTATTGTTATATACTTTACACAAATTCATAAGAAGGGTGGTCTACATGAAAACTATAAATATCAAACTTTCGTTAGCGGAAAACGTCAAAAACTTCGTAAACATCATCAACAAATATCCCTACGAGGTGGATCTACGTTCAGGCCGCCATATCGTGGATGCAAAATCGATTTTGGGTATATTCAGTCTTGACCTTAGCAAGCCTATAGCAGTAGAGATATACGCTGATGACTGCAACGACCTACTTAACGACATAAAAAGTTTTATTATTTAGCATACCGGAGAGGGCATTTAAAAGTGTCCTCTCCTACTCTAAATTATAAAATTAAGCTTTTCGTTTTGAGGTGGATAGATCTTGGCGTATGAACCGGCAAAGAATAAGATAGCTATATTATTTTTCGTCGGGGAACTGGATATACCTTTGAACAATTCCCAGATTGCCCATTTTTTCGTCGAAAATAACTTGATCAATTATTTTGATCTACAACAGCTTATAAGTGAGTTACTTTCTGCGGGACACCTCAGTTGTTCAGTACTGGGAGGAAGCGATTTTTATTTGATCACGCCCAAGGGTCTAGAAGCGATACAGCTTTTTAAAAAACAAGTCCCCGGACATCTTCGTGACAGAATTAAGAATTATTCATCCGAAAATCGTACCCTAATGAGAAAAGAGAGTCAACTCACGGCAGAATACAGGAAAATTGCCGACAAAGAATATGAGGTTGTCTGCAAAGCTCTCGAGAATCAAATGGTGTTAGTCGAGCTTAAAATCAACGTTGCCACAGCGAAGCAGGCCGGAATTATTTGTAATAATTGGAAGAGTAATGCTCTTGATGTATGTAAGGCGATTATGGAGCGGTTAATCTAAAAGGTGAATATTAAATCCTGATTATCCCATTAGGTTCGTTTCCAACTTTGATGTCGCAGATCTTCCTTCCCGCAAACCAATCGACAACCGAAACCGTGTCCTCCAGCGTATTGGTTACATAAGCATATCGTTCGCTTAAATCAATCGCCACATCATTTGCCATACTTCCGGTTTTAATGCTTGCCCTTATCGACATTGACCCTAAGTCCACTACATCAAGCCTGCCCGTCCCCGCAGAAGTCATTAAAAGAAAATCCCCTCCGGACGTTTGAACCATTTTCAATGGTACGCACGCTGCTTCGATTTCAAAAGCAATCCTAAAATCGGACAAATCTATCGTAATTATTTTCCCTTGCTGTTGTTCACCAAAGCAACAACCCACATAAAGACTCTTTGCGTCTTTTGCAAACAATACTTGGCAAGGATAGCCGTTTATCTGTATTTTTTCGATGACCTCATATTGATTCGTCTCAATGAGCCATATGTCTTTCGAATTTGTGTTCGCAACGGCAAACAAAGGAAGAACACTATGACAGTCAATTCCTTGGGGCATCAAGCCGACTGTGATTTGTCCGATCAACTCCAAAGATCCTGTGTTCAAAATTGATATCGACTCTGAATCAACATTAGATACATAAACCTTACTGGAATCAGCTTCCAGAGCAATAAAACTTGGATTCCGGCCTATAAATGATAATTTGTCAACAAGGTGCGTCGTAAGATTTAAAGAGCAAATTGAATCGCTATATGACTCGACAACAAAAAGCCGTTGAATTTCTTTAACATATGCCATCCGATAAGGTCCCGAGCCATGCGGCAAAAATACTCTGTCCACTTCTTTCATCTTTGTCGGATCGATTATCGACAAACTATCATCAGCCGTGTTAGCGACAATTATCATTCCGTGCCAATTCATAAGCCCTCCCGCAAGGTTTTAAACTACGCGTTTATCTTATTATATGGCGGCAGCTCGAAAATGGAATTAAGGCTTAAAGTATTTTCTTGCCAACCCTATTAGATATAATGAGCCGGTTATTAGAAGAATGTCATTTTTATCTGTCATATCAAGTCCCCTCTGTACAGCGCAGGAAATATCAGGTTCAATAAAGGTACGCTCGCAGTATTCACCTGCCATCTGTGCCAATATATGAGGATCAAGGGCTCTTTGGCTATCGGGCTTGGTAGCTATAACCGCAAATGCTAAGGGACATATGATTTGAAGAATCTCTTTTACTTGTTTGTCTTTAAGTATACCTATTACAAGAATTATCTTTTTGCCTTTGAAGTATTCCTTCAAGGCTTCGGAAAGCGCTCTTGCACCTGAAGCATTGTGCGCCCCGTCAAGAATGACATCGGGATTATGGCCTACAAGCTCAAGTCTTCCTGGCCAACTGACGCTCTTATGCCCCTCAAGGATTGCCTTATCGGAAATACTCCATCCTATCTTTTTCAAAACCATAAGAGCGGTAAGAGCTGTCGCAGCATTCAATATCTGATGAGCTCCGCTCAAATTTATGGCGATATCTTTAACTTTCACGCCTTCGAATTCAAAATTAAAACACTGTTCCCCAAATTTCGAATATTTGACTTCCAATTGCTTTAAAGAAACTTCAAACAATTCTGATTGTCTTTTATCGGCAACTTCACGCAACACATCCATAGCTTCTTTGTCCTGAGGATAAACGACTGTCGGAGTGTTATTCTTTATAATGCCCGCTTTTTCGAATGCAATTTCCCCGATCGTATCGCCTAAAACATCCATGTGATCAAAACCTATTGATGTTATAACAGATACCAAAGGCTCAATTACGTTGGTAGAATCCAATCGGCCTCCTAAACCTACCTCGATAACTGCGATATCAACCTTTTTCTCGGCAAAATATAAAAATCCAAGCGCCGTTACTATTTCAAATTCAGTCGGATGACTGTATCCTTCCTGAATCATTTTATCAATATGCAACTTTACCTTTTCAACCAGCCTTGCAACATCATCTTCCGCTATTTCGGACAGATCCACCTGAATTCTTTCGATAAAGCGCTCAAGACAAGGAGAAATGTACATACCCGTCTTAAAACCGGCACTTTTTAAAACATGTGAAAGCATTGCCGTTACAGATCCTTTTCCATTCGTACCGGCAACATGAATTGATTTAAACTCAAGATGGGGATTACCTAAACGCTTCAAAAGCTCCTGTGTGCAATCAAGACCCATCTTTTGGCCGAATTTGTGAGTGTTTCTGATATACTCGATCGCTTTACCATAATCCATATGGATTCTAACCTTTCTCTTTTGTCAAGGCATTTAGGCGATCATTTACTTTATTGAGCATTGTTACATATTTCTCTTCCTTTGCTTTTTCCTCTTCGACAACGGATTTGGGAGCTTTACTGACGAAATTATCGTTTCGTAACTTAGTTCTTGCTCTTTCGATCTCTTTTTCCAAATCGCTTTTCTCAACTGACAAACGTCCGATTTCTTTTTCCACATCAGTCAGATCCTCAAGCGGCATGAATACTTGGATGTATTGGGTTACAGCCGAAACTGCATTGGCAGGAATGCCTTTCCTGTTCTCCTGAATCTGAACTTCTGAAGCAGAAGCCAGTTTTTCCAAATACGGTTTTGTTTCCTCAAGTAAAGTATGATGCTCTTTTTCCGCCACTAAAATTAATTTGGCTTTTTTTCCAGGTTGGACCTGCATATCAAGCCGAATATTTCTTACAACTTTTATAACATCTATAATTGCCAGCATATAATTTTCTGCTGACTCATCCAATTTTTCCGGATCCTTTGCCGGCCACGCAGATACCATAATATCTCCGTTAACTTGCGGCATCCGCTTCCATATTTCACATGTTATAAACGGCATATACGGATGAAGAAGTTTTAAAATACCCGACAATACATGTTGCAAAACCCTGATAGTCGTCCTTTTCCCCACGACATCTTCACCATACAACCTAGTTTTGGAAAATTCTATATACCAATCGCAGAATTCACTCCAAATAAAATCATAAAGTTTCTGCGCTGCAAATCCAAAATCAAACTTCTCCATATTCTCTGTAACTTCATCCACAGTACGATTCAACCTACTTAGAATCCATCTGTCCGCAAGGCTATATTCGCTTAATTCAGATTTATCCGCTTCAAAGTCTGTGGAATTCATCAATATGAATCTTGAAGCATTCCAGATTTTGTTGGCAAAATTGCGGCTCGATTCTACCTTTTCCCAATAAAAACGCATATCGTTTCCCGGGGAATTTCCCATTACCAAACTGAGCCTTAATGCATCCGCTCCAAATTTTTCGATGACCTCAAGCGGATCTATCCCATTGCCTAAAGATTTGCTCATCTTTCTACCTTCAGCATCCCTTATTATACCGTGGATCAGTACCTTTTTAAAAGGAACCTCGTTCATCTGCTCAATACCTGAAAAGATCATCCTAGCTACCCAAAAGAAAATGATGTCATATCCGGTTACCAGCACATCTGTAGGATAAAAGCGCTTCAGATCACTTGTGTCCCGAGGCCACCCAAGCGTTGAGAACGGCCAGAGCGCCGAGCTGAACCAGGTATCCAAAACATCTTCATCCTGCTTAATATCCGAACTCCCACACTCACCGCATTTTTTTGGAGTTTCACGCGAAACAGTCAAATGCCCGCACTTTTCACAATAATAGGCCGGAATACGGTGTCCCCACCAAAGCTGCCTTGATATGCACCAATCCCTTATATTTTCCATCCAGTTAAAATATATCTTCTCGAATCTCTCGGGAACAAATTCTACTTCCCCTTCCCGAACAGCCTGTATGGCAGGCTTGGCAAGCGGCTTCATATCGACAAACCATTGCTTTGATATAATAGGCTCAACGACTGTGTTGCAGCGATAACAGTGTCCTACATTGTGATTATGCTTTTCTATATCTACTAACAAACCCAAATTTGCTAAATCACTCACAATTTTCTTTCTGGCTTCGTATCTGTCCATTCCATTATATATACCGGCAAACTCATTCATAGTAGCGTCCTCATTCATAACGCATACTCTTGGCAGATCATTGCGAACCGATGTTTCAAAATCGTTGTGGTCATGCGCAGGCGTTATCTTTACCGCACCCGTGCCAAATTCCATTTCGACGCAGTTATCCGCTATAAGAGGAATCTCCTTATTCATAAGCGGAAGGATAATTGTTGCACCAATCATATGGGTATATCTTTCATCATCGGGATGAACCGCTACGGCTGTGTCGCCAAGCATGGTTTCAGGTCTGGTTGTGGCAACCGTTACCCACTCCTGTCCACCCTTTAAGGGATATTTAATTTTCCATAAGCTACCCTGTACTTGTTCATGCTCAACCTCGGCATCAGATAAAGCGGTCTTACATATGGGACACCAATTTATAGTTCTCTCGCCTCTGTAGATTAGCCCTTTTTCATAGAGCTTCACAAATGCCTCGTTTACCGCTCTGCTGCAACCCTCATCCATAGTAAAGCGCTCGCGAGACCAATCAAGCGAACCGCCAAGCTTTTTGAGCTGCTCAGTTATCTTCCCGCCATATTCCTTCTTCCATTGCCATGCCCTTTCAAGGAATTTCTCCCTGCCTAAATCATTTTTATTCAAGCCTTCCTCAGCCAGCTTTTCCGTTATTTTAACTTCAGTCGCTATGCTTGCGTGATCCGTTCCAGGAAGCCATAAAGCCGCATATCCCTGCATCCTTTTTAGTCGGATAATAATATCCTGTAAAGTTACATCAAGCGCATGTCCCATATGAAGTTGGCCTGTTATGTTAGGAGGCGGAATAACTATACAAAAAGGCTCTTTTTCTAAAGAATCATCGGGTTTGAAATAGCCTCGTTGTATCCACTCTTCATATATGTCGGATTCGGCAATTTTGGGATCATAGTTTTTTTCAAGCATTAAAATCTCTCCTTGCTGAAATTAAAAAATCCTTAATCCAATGGCGGAAAAAGGACTGAATCAATACATCCTCATTATACTAAAATAAGTTTTGATGTCAACTGATATTCATGTTCGTTCATTTTTCAAAAAAGCTATGTGAAAATATTGTACCAAAGCAATTATCGTTGCAAGCAAGGCCGTCAGCAAAATAATTTCGGCATACGGGATTTCGAAAATCACCGCTACAACTGCCAGAAAGAAAGCCGTCGATGCGGCTTTGCCAAAATAATTAGCTTGTACTACGACTTTCCGCGATTTATAAAGAAACAGCGCCCCTGCAATTATAAGCAATTCTTTCACAATGACCGCAATCACGATAAAAGGAGGAATAAGCTGCTTTATCGCCAATGAAATCAATACCGTAATAAGCATCAGTTTATCGGCTAAAGGATCCATAAGTTTGCCCCATGTCGTCACCATATTGCATCTTCGCGCAATGTATCCGTCTAAAAGATCCGTCAGTCCTGCAAAAGCAAAAATCACAATACCCACAATAAGACCTGAAGCTGCGCCGGGGTAGCAAAATACCACATAAATAAAAACCGGTATAAGAGTAAATCTTGTAAGTGTCAATATATTAGGTAAATTCATCTTACACCCTCTTTCAACAACTTTAAGATATGCGAGATGGACGTTTCATAGCAAGGGGACGTTTGATTTATCAGGGCAATGTGACAAACAAAACGTCCCCTTGTCATTGGTCGGGGTGACAGGATTCGAACCTGCGACCTTCTCGTCCCGAACGAGACGCGCTGCCAAGCTGCGCTACACCCCGGTTGAAAATTTATTGCTCAACCTGATCTGACATTCATTATACATAATCTTAATACCGCTTTCAATAGCCAAAACGTTTAAATTCTGCCGCACTAAGTGAATATGCTGCAAAATAATGAATAGCGCTTATTCACCTTCTGCGTTTTTACTCCTGTACGACACCATGCACAACCGATCCGGGTTTGATTGGATCATCTTTAATCATAAATGCGGATTCCAATAACCTACCAGCCTCATACAAGCCCTTCTCGCGGCTTACATACATCCTTGCCATCACATCGCCCGCCTTGACGGCTTCCCCTGCTTTTTTGTGTATTGTAACACCTACGCTATGATCGATTTGATCATCCTTTTTTGCCCTGCCCGCGCCAAGAAGCATTGCCGCTTCTCCCATTTTCCGCGCTGAAATTTTATTTAAAAATCCATCTCTTTGTGCCTTTACTTCAAAAATATCGGAAGCTATACTTAAAATATCAGGATCATCCACAACTTTTCCGTTCCCTCCCTGAGCATTAATCATAGCTTTAAATTTTGCCGCACCTTTTCCTGTTTCCAAAGCAGTCTGAGCGAGATCATAAGCTTGATCAACGCTTACACATCTTTCTGAGGCATAGAGCATATAAGAAGCCAAAAGCAAGGACACCTCCCTTATTTCTCCCTTTATTTCGCAGTTTAATACCCGTATTGCTTCCTTTACCTCAAGTGCGTTCCCAATAGCGCAACCTAAAGGCTGATCCATGTCGGTTACAATGGCGATGGTCTTTCTTTTAACCTGATTACCTATCGCAACCATTTCTTTGGCCAATAAAAATGCATCCTCCACTGATTTCATGAACGCTCCGTCCCCGGCCTTCACATCTAATACGATAGCATCAGCTCCCGCCGCTATCTTTTTGCTCATAACGCTTGATGCTATAAGAGGAATGCTTTCAACCGTACCCGTTACATCTCTTAATGCATAAAGCTTTTTATCAGCAGGTACTAGATTCCCGGTCTGTCCAACAACAGACAGTCCTGTTTCTTTTACTATGCGTATAAAATCCTCATTTGATTGAAAAGCGTTAAATCCTGATATTGATTCCAATTTATCAATCGTTCCGCCCGTATGTCCTAAACCTCTGCCCGACATCTTTGCAACAGGCACACCACAGGCAGCTACAAGCGGCACAACGATCAGCGTAGTGGTATCTCCTACCCCGCCCGTGCTGTGCTTGTCCGCTTTTTTCCCGGCAATTGCTGATAAATCCACAGTATCGCCCGAATAAGCCATAGCCATTGTAAGATGTGCCGTTTCATTTGCGTTAAGACCGTTAAAGCATATCGCCATTAATAAAGAAGAAACCTGATAATCGGGAATAGATCCATCAACATAACCTTTAATAAAAAAACCGATCTCATCCGACGTCAATTCAAAACCTGCACGTTTTTTTAAAATTATATCAACCATTCTCATGGATTTATCTCCCTTTTTGCAAAAATTTCCAATAATGACGGCTCAACCAATAACGCCCGAACCGGCGCAGCCTCGACATCCTTTATCTTAACGGGAGCCGCAATTAATACATATTCCCCGGGAGGTACATCCTTTAATCTTAACCCCTCAAGTATAAGGCAACCGTTTTGCATAAGCGTCACATGGGACGGGTGCCCCGTTTGGCTTCGCTCAATGCCTAGAGCATCGATTCCTATGCCTTTTACTTTTTTCTCAACTAAGTATTTTGCCGCACTTTTTTCTATAAAAACAAAATTTTTGTCAAACCCTTCATAGAAGGAATTTCGCGTTTTAAATATAAGGAAATCTCCTGAATGAATATCTATATTTTTTAATACCTCATCGGTTATTGAATCTTCGACATAGCTCAGATCGATGACCCTTGCTTTTAGAATGAAATCTTCAGGTTTAAATTCCGAAGTGGTCGAACCGCCGGATATCATGTGTAAAGGCGCATCCATATGGGTACCTGTATGTAAATTGAGACTTAACCTTGTTTCCCTCACTCCCCGGCCTTCTAAAAAGTCACGCTCGACGGTAATCAGAGGTTTTTTTTCAGTGTTATTATTATAAACCGGCATATCCTCATGTATGTGCATTGACACATCGTACAACCTCATAGTTAAAGCACCTCCATATATATTCGTTCCATTGACGTCCATCCCTGAGTAAAAGCTCGTCGGCAGCCGGTGGTCCCCATGTGCCGGCGGCATAATTCGGAAAGTTCGAAACTTTATCATCCCAACTCTTTATAACATTATCTATATATTTCCATGAGTGCTCTACTTCCTCCCAGCTCGCAAACAATGTGGAATCTCCTCTTAACACATCATATAACAGTCTTTCGTAAGCATCGGAAGAAATTGCTCCCACAGAACAATTCTGGCAAAAGCCCATCGAAATCGGGATGATTTCATTTAAAGAACCCGGCTTCTTGCCGTTTAGCCATATTGTCAACGCTTCCTGAGGTTGAACCTTTATTATCAAAGTATTAGCGTTTATTGAGGAGTATCTCTCTAAACCTTCAGGTAAAGTTGCGCGTTTAAAAACTACCGCAATTTCAGTTGTCTTATATGGCATTCTTTTACCTGTTCTCAGATAAAAAGGCACTCCGTCCCAACGCTTAGTATCTATATCAACTCGCATGGCCACATAGGTTTCAGTTTCAGATTGCGGATCAACGCCCGTTTCGCATCTGTAAGCAGGTAGATTTTTATCAGATACAAAACCCTCGTCATACTGCCCGCGAACGACTACCTTGTCCGCGGCATCACCATTTATCGGCCGTATTGCTTTTAATATTTTCAATTTCTCACAACGCACATATTGGGCGTCTATCTTTAAAGGAGCGTCCATCGCAGTAAGCATAAGCAGCTGAAGCATATGATTCTGCATCATATCACGGATAGCACCCGATTTTTCGTAGTAAGCTCCCCGATTTTCTACGCCTACCGTTTCACTTGAAGTTATCTGAATATGATCTATATATCGTTTATCCCACAATGGTTCAAAAACAGTATTCGCAAACCTTATCGCCATAATGTTCTGAAGCATTTCCTTGCCTAAATAATGGTCAATCCTATATATATCCTTTTCTCCGAAAACATTGCGTAATATTACATTAAGATTAGATGCGGAATTAAAGTCGCTGCCAAAAGGCTTTTCTATAACAAGACGTCTTATGGGTTTTTCATCGTTTAAAGCCATACCTGCTTTGTGAAGCCCGTCGACTATAGGCAAAAAGTTTTCGGGAGATACAGCCATATAATAAATCCTGTTGCCAGAAGATGAATAAACTTCATCCAATTCGCTCAAAAATAACTTTAAATCAAAGTAAGCGGCTTCATTTATAAAATTGAGATTGTAATAAAAAAACCGAGAAAGCACTTGTCGCAGGCTCTTAAAATCGTCAGAATTCGTCCTTGAGAATTTTTTGATATTTTCTTCTGTTTCATTTCTAAAGGTTTCGTCACTTTTTTCTTTTCGCCCAACGCAAACAACAGCAAATCCATCCGGTAAATTGCCGGCAACATATAAATTATATATTGCGGGATAAAGCTTTCTGTTAGCTAGATCCCCTGTTCCCCCGAATATTACCATCAAACAATTCATCGCAATCATCTATCTCCAGCCGTTTGTTGTTTTTGCCCTCAAACGCTCCGTATATGGCTTTAACGGCACTTTCGAAATCCTTGCCTTCAACGCCTATAATAATATTGATCTCACTTGGCCCCTGGTCAATCATTCGTACGTTTATACCTTGCTCAGCTAAAGCGGCAAAAAGCCTTGAAGCCATGCCCGGCGTATAAGCCATCCCTTGACCTACCGTGGCAACAAGGGCTATATTAGCAAAAACTTCAATTTTATCCGGATTAAGTTCTTTTTTTATTTCAAAAATAACCTCGTCCAATTTGCTGTTTAATTGTGAATCCGCAATCACAAGCGATATGGTATCAATTCCTGACGGCATATGCTCAAAAGATATTCCCTTGTTTTCAATGATAGAAAGCAGTCTTCTGCCAAAACCCAGTTCCATATTCATATAAGTCTTCTCAAGTGCGATAACGGTGAAGTCTTTTCTTCCGGCTATTCCGGTTATACCTCCCGTATGCGTCACAGGTTCCGCTTCTTGTACAATCAATGTGCCGGTTTCGCAAGGTGAGTTTGTATTCTTTATATTAATCGGTATACCCGCTCTTTGCACCGGATAAATTGAATCCTCGTGCAGCACGGAAGCGCCCATATATGAAAGCTCTCTTAACTCTTTGTACGTTACTTTGCTTATAAGCCTCGGGTTGTCTATTATCCTCGGATCAGCCACCAAAAACCCTGAAACATCAGTCCAGTTCTCATAAACCTCGGCAGCCACACCACGAGCGATCACAGCTCCGGATATGTCCGAACCCCCTCGCGGAAATGTCTTGATCTGCCCGTTTGGCATAGAACCGTAAAAACCGGGAATGACAGCCGTTGTATAATTGGCAAGCTTTGATGATACCGCCTGTTGTGTGGTTTCATCTTCGAATTTTCCGCATTCATTGAAAAAAATCATCTCAGCAGGGTCTACAAAATCGAACCCTAAAAAAGACGCAAGAATTATGCCGCTTAAATATTCACCGCGACTCGCCGCATAATCGGCGGAAGCGCCTCCTTCAATATCAAGCCTTATCCTCTCAAGATATGGCTTTATATCAAGCGATATACTCAATTCATCAATTATATCTGCAAAACGTTCAAGAATCAGATTGAAAATATCGTCTAAAAATAAATTATTAGTTACTTTCGAATGAAATAAATATAACAGATCGGTTATCTTCTTGTCGGCGGGATAACGTTTCCCCGGCGCGGAAGGCACAATATAACGGCGACGAGAATCCGAATCGACGATCGCTTTGACCTTTCTAAATTGTGCTGCATCAGCCAAAGAAGTCCCGCCAAATTTAGCAACTACTATCCCCATTAAATGTCTATCTCCTCACAAATATGTTCACCACAAACATTATAATTTCGTAAGTATCGAAAGTCAAGTCGACAGGCCAAAAATGCCCAAGCTTTAGGACAGAATCATAGATATCTTTGCAATTGTAAACTTGTATATGTATTTCAGTTTACAATTGCTCTTTAAAATGATATCATAACAAAAAATCCAAATGGAGGAACTTATCAATGAAAAATATCACAACCCGCGAACTCGTTCTTGCTTCACTTTTTGCCGCACTGACTGCCGCACTATCCTATGTTTCGATTCCTGTCCCCTTAAGCCCTGTCCCGATAACAGGGCAGACATTTGGCGTAATGCTTTCAGGCGCTCTACTAGGCTCAAAACTCGGAGCGCTTAGTCAGATAGTCTATCTTCTGCTAGGGGTTATAGGATTGCCCGTGTTTGCTTTCGGAGCCTCAGGTATTGCTACTTTACTTGGTCCAAGCGGAGGATTTTTGTTCGGATTTCCGATTGCCGCTTACATAACAGGTTTGATGCTTGAGAAAAAGAAAAATGCGTCGGTTTTTTATATGGCTGTAGCTATAGCCGTCGGAGGAATACCGGTCGTATATTTGCCGGGGATAGCACAACTCAGCCGATTCGTGGAAGGTGGTATCATAGGCGCTTTCATGATGATGGTGCTGTATATACCGGGCGATATAATAAAGGTGTTGGTCGGCACGATAATTCTTAAGGCTTTTAAGACAAGAGGGCTACTGAGTTTATTGAAAAAACAGTAAAAACTAAACATTAAAAAATCAACTTGACAAAACTTTTTTCTATGTATATATTTTAACCAAATCCAAAAATCAAATATCTGGAAGGGGGATACTCAAAATGTGGGAAAATATTTTGAACTGGATTGCCACTAATCTATTGGGGCAGGTTAGCATTCTCATTGGTCTTATCGCTTTAGTCGGTCTAATTCTCCAGGGAAAAAAGTTTGAGGAAGTCGTCCTTGGCACAGTAAAAGCAATTGCCGGTGTTCTCATTATGATAATCGGCATTGATGCTTTTATCGGCGGTCTTATATCCTTTCAGACAATCGTTTCATCGGCATTTGGCATAACCCCTCTTGTTCCGGAGCGAACTCTGGCTGATTTTACCCAAGCTTACGGCGGAGTTGCGGTTATGGGGTTAACGGTTGGTTTCTTCATTCATTTATTGCTTACATCTTTGCTTGGAATCAAACTTGTTTACCTAACCGGCCATCTCATGTACTGGATCTCAATTGTCACTACCGCAGCTTTAGTACAGGTGTTCCCCGATCTGTCAGACTGGGCAATTATACTGCTCGTAGCTCTGATCGTTTCGGTATACTGGACGATTCAACCTTGGTATATCGATAAGATTCTCAAAAAGGTCACTAATAGCAATGATTTCGGATATGGACACACATCTTCCGCAGCGGGATACTTAGCTGCCTTGTTGGGACGTTTTGCAGGAAAGCCTGAAGAGGGCTCAGAAACAGTCAAAATCCCTTCAAGGATATCCTTCTTTAAGGATATTACGGTAAGTACTGCCGTAGTTATCGGTATAGTCATGGTAATATCAGCTCTCTTTGCCGACAGGGCTTTAGTCGCCCAACAGGCAGGAGATCTCAATTTCGTTGTTTGGGCTTTGTTACAGGGTTTAAGATTTGCAGCCGGTATCACGGTATTGCTTTTCGGAGTACGCATGTTCTTAGGTGAGATTGTACCCGCATTCAGAGGAATCTCAACCAAAATCATCCCCGGAGCAAGACCGGCGCTGGATGCACCTGTGATTTTCCCATATGCTCCGACAGCCGTTATAATCGGTTTCATTTCGGCGACTGTCGTCTTTATGATTTGCATGCTGATATTCGGAGCCATTGGATGGGCTGCAATAGTTCCCCCCATGATAATGCTTTTCTTCCCCGGAGGCGCTGCCGGAGTATTCGGCAATGCGTTTGGCGGTTGGAAGGGCGCTGTTTTAGGCGGTGGTATCAATGGTTTGTTCTTGGCGTTCGGTCAGGCCATCACTTGGCCATTGCTTGCCGATACAGCCCCGGAACTGGCAACGTTGGCTGATCCCGATTGGTTTATACTTATATGGATCATCCTCGGCATAGGTCGCATAATAAGAGCGATATTCGGAGGTTAGGAGGATACAAGTTGAAACAAATAAAACCGAAATTCAAAGTTATAACCGTATGTGGCGTCGGTATGGGCAGCAGCCTTATTCTTAAGATGACGGCGGAAGATGCTTTCCGGGAAGCAAAGATCGATGCAACTGTTGAACACTCTGATCTGTCGAGTGCAAAAACTATGAATGCTGATATTGTAATTGTTCAGAGTCTTCATGCGGCTGAAGTTGTAGGTTTTGCTCCCATTATAATAGTTATCAAAAACTTTCTTGATAAGGATTTTATAAAACAGGAAACATTACGCTCACTTAAAGATAAAGGTTGGCTATCGGATTAAAAAAATAGCAGCAAAAAGGGAGACGGCTGAAAAGCTTTCTCCCTTTTATTTTACATATGCTTTTTACGCTTCTATAAAAAGACTCACTTCTTCTACAGTCTTTGCATCTCGCAATTTATCAAGAATTCCTTCTTTCGCTAAAAACAAAGCTAATCCCCTAATCATACCCATGTGGCTTTTACTGTCAACAGCAGAAAAAGCTATTACAAAATCCACCGGATCATTGTGGCTTCCAAAATTCACCGGGTTTTTAAGCCTCAAAAGTACCATACCTACTTTGACACTACCCTTGTCAGGATGCGCATGCGGCATAGCCACACCGGGCACGATAACAGCATATGGTCCTAGAGTCTTGATAACTTCGACCATGCCATCTATGTATGAATGAAGAACCAAACCAAGCTGAACCATTAACTGCCCGGCTTTTCTCACCGCTTCCACCCAATCTGAAGCTTCCACATCCAATAGTATATTCTCTTGTTTTAAAGCATTCTTAAGTTCCATAGACCGGATTCTCCTTCATTTCCTTTTGGCTGTCAATGTTTTTTGCAATCTAACTTAACGATGATTACAACCCGATAAGTCAGTTTTTAAGAAGTGATGCAGTATTTGCTGTGCATTATAACTTCATATGCTCTTTTAGCATACACCTGTCCATAACAACAAGTAATCCTGCTTCTTCCGCCCTCTTACCCGCTGTCTCATTTACTACTCCCTCTTGCATCCATACCGCTTTGGCACCTATTTTGATCGCTTCCTCAACAATTGTCCCGACAGCATCCGAACGACGGAAAATATCCACTATATCAGGCTTGTTTTCAATCGACAAAAGATCCGGATAGCATTTCTCCCCCATTATTTCTTCAACTGAAGGATTAACAGGAATTATCGTATAACCCTGTTGTTTTAAGTAATTTGCAACTCTAAAGCTTGGTCGTGAAGCATCGGGGGAAAGTCCCACAACAGCGACGGTCTTGCCTATATTTAAAATGTCTCTTTCAACACCCATATTACGAGCTCCTTAAGTTATTCTATGTTTTTCAAAAGATCTACCATTTCAATTGCGGCTAAAGCCGCATCCCAGCCTTTATTGCCCGATTTTGTGCCGGCGCGTTCTATTGCTTGCTCTATTGTATCCGTAGTTAAAACTCCGAATATAACAGGGACACCAGTTTCTAATGAAACTGACGCTACTCCCTTTGACACCTCCGCCGCTACATAATCAAAATGCGGCGTAGCTCCGCGAATAACCGCGCCTAAGCAAATGATAGCGTCATATTTTTGAGATTGTGCCATTTTCATGGCAACCAGAGGTATTTCAAATGAACCCGGCACCCACGCGGTCTCAATATCTGAATCTAAAACTCCATGCCGAATAAGACAGTCACAAGCCCCTCCGAGAAGCTTACTTCCAATAAACTCGTTAAACCTTGCTACAACCATTCCAATTCTCATACCCTGCCCTGATAAATTACCGCTTAAAATCTTCACTTTTTCATCCTCCTCATAGTTTTAACTCAGGTTAAATGCCCTAAAATGTGTCCCATTTTGTTTTTTTTCGTTTCAAGATAAAATGAATTGTCGCTTGTTTTACCTACTTCAATCGGTATCCTGTCAACAATGCTTAATCCATATCCGGACAATCCCGATATTTTCTTCGGATTGTTTGTCAAAAGGCGCATATTGGTCACGCCTAAATCAGCTAAAATCTGTGCTCCTATACCATAACTTCTTAGATCATCTGGAAATCCCAAAGCCAGATTTGCTTCTACCGTATCTTTACCCTGGTCCTGAAGTTCATAGGCTCTAATCTTATTCAGAAGACCGATTCCGCGTCCCTCCTGCCTCATGTACAAAAGTACGCCGCTGCCTTCTTCGGCTATTTTTTTCATAGCGTACCTGAATTGTTCTCCGCAGTCACATCGTTCGGACCCAAACGCATCTCCTGTCAAACACTCCGAATGAACTCTAACGAGTACACTATCTTTCTCCTTCACATCACCTTTAACTAAGGCAACGTGATGCTCGCCTGATACGGTGTTTTCATATGCCACTAAAACAAAATCTCCATAACTCGTAGGCATCGAAGCGGAAGCTACTCGTCTTATGAGCTTCTCCGTTTTTCTCCTGTACTCAATTAAACTTGCTATGGTTAAAAGCTTTAAGTTGTGATGTTTTGCATATTCAACGAGGCGAGGCAACCGTGCCATGGAGCCATCCTCATCCATTATTTCACAAATCACCCCTGCCGGTTTAAGTCCCGCTAATCTCGCCAAGTCAACGGCAGCTTCGGTGTGTCCCGCTCTTACTAAAACCCCTCCCTCTTTGGCTCTCAGCGGGAAAATGTGTCCCGGACGTACCAGATCTGATGATTTCGCATCAACTTTTATGCATGTCTTGACCGTGTGCGCTCGCTCATGCGCAGAAATCCCTGTAATACAATCTTTTGCGTCTACCGATACAGTAAAAGCCGTCTTGTAACTATCCTGATTATTTTGTACCATTGACGGAATATCAAGCTTATCAAGTAAATAACCTTCTGCAGGCATACATATCAATCCACGGCCATATTTCGCCATGAAATTAACAGCCTCAGCAGTTACAGTTTCAGCCGCCATCAACAGATCCCCTTCATTTTCCCTGTTCTCATCGTCAACCACAACCAGGATTTTCCCTTGCGAAACATCCTTGATCGCTTCCTCAACACTGCAAAATACCATAAGTCCTCCCTCGTTATGCAAATCCATGCTCCCTAAGCAGCGACAAAGTGAGCCCATTTTCTTTTTTCCCACCATGCGCATTTACCAATTTCTCAATGTATTTACCTATAATGTCTGTCTCAATGTTAACCGGATCACCAACCTTTTTATCACCTACCACAGTTTCATTTGCGGTAAAAGGTATTAATGACACACTGAATGATGAGATGTCAGTTTTTGCAACCGTAAGGCTAACCCCATCCAAAGCCACTGAACCCTTTTCTACAATCTGGTGCAGAATACCAGCCTGGGCTTCAATAGACATCCAAACAGCATTCTCATCTCTTGATATGGATATAATCTTGCCTACACCGTCTATATGCCCGGTTACTATGTGTCCGCCCATTTCATCGCCCAGCCTTAATGCAGGTTCCAAATTAACAACACTTCCCGGTTTTAATGATGAAAGATTAGTTCTTCTGACGGTTTCCGGCATAACATCAGCTTCAAAAACATCCCCGTCGATCTTTGTAACCGTTAAACACACACCGTTAACTGAGATACTGCTTCCAATGACGGCTTTTTTTGAAGCTTTACATCCTTTTACAGCTATTTTTACAGAATGTGAAGCATGCGAAATTCTTACTATATTTCCTTTTTCAATTACAATACCGGTAAATATCGCTTTCAGTCCTTCCTGTTCTTTTCGTTCAGATAACCTTCAATACAAATATCCTCACCTATCCGGCGAACAGACATTAAGCGGACAGAAATAGCATCCTTCATAACGTCAATACCTTTTCCGCCAACCGGAGTTAAGGCATTTTCCCCACCTAGAATTTTCGGCGCAAGGTACATAATAACCTTGTCAATCACACCTGCCTCAAAGCATGAAGCATTAAGCATGCTTCCGCCTTCAAGTAACACGCTATCCAAACCCATAGAGTGTAAATTCTGTAAAAGAGCTTTCACATCGACTCTACCGTGTAAAGAAGGCAGCTTCATCAAAACTACTCCTTTGTCAAGCATAGCTTTCTCACAAGATTCATCGATAAGCTCCGTAGTAGCAATAAGAGTAGGTATTTCCTGAGCTGTCCTTACAATGTAAGAATCAAGAGGCGTTTTTCCGGTGCTGTCGACCACGACCCTCAATGGATTCCTGGTTTCTTCCCTTGGCACTCGTACTGTTAGCCTAGGATTATCATTTATGACAGTATTTACGCCAACCATTATCGCAGCTACGCGTCTTCGCAAATATTGGGCTTCGTTTCTTGCTTCTTCTCCGCTTACCCAAAAAGAATCACCGTTTTCACAAGCTATCTTCCCATCTAGTGTCATAGCCGATTTCATTATTACGAAAGGAAAGTCCTTTGAGATATATTTTACGAAAATCTCGTTTAATTTAGCTGCTTCTTCTTCAAGCACACCCACAATCACTTCAATTCCCGCCTGTCTTAAAGCGTCAAAACCCTTCCCATTAACCTTAGGGTTTGGATCCTTCATAGCCGCTACCACCTTGGCTATGCCCTTCTCCTTTATAACAGAAACGCATGGCGGTGTTTTGCCATAATGACAGCACGGTTCAAGGTTAACATAAAGCGTTGCACCAATGGCCTCATCAGTCAAATCGCACAACGCTTCCATCTCAGCATGCATTTCTCCCGGTCCTTTGTGATATCCTCTGCCAATGACATGACCGTCTTTGACAACCACCGCACCAACCAAAGGATTAGGATTAGTCGCTCCCCAACCCATCTTTGCCATAGCTAGGGCTAATTCCATATACTTCTTATCTAACGCATCTAAGTGTTCCATCCTACTCCTCCCTCCTTAAAAGTATAAGACCCCTGAGCTTTAAGCATTCAGGGGCATAATTATCTTCGCCAACAAAAATCTTCTTTTATCCGGACTGTAACCGTCGGCTCCGGAATTTCGCCGGATCAACCACAAAGGGCTGGTGGGCTTTACCACCGATAAGGAATTACACCTTACCCTGAAGATCTACCGCTTCTTTACAATGTGATTATATTATCATCCTCATCTTTAGTCAATAGTGCCTTTCACTACAAAAACTTCTCTCGTTCTTCCAAAGCCAAGCTTTTTCGCCCACGTTGTCGGATATAGCCTTAATTCTTTTTCTGTCAACATATTAACTTTCAAAAGATTAAATCCGCAGGCAGCATAACTTTTTGCAAGGCTACCATCTATATAATCCATCGTTATGATGGGCAATTCTCTTTTTGAAATCTCATTAGCTTCGTGCAGCACATCATATGTAAAACAAAACTCAAATTCAGCCTGGCACTTTGCGATATCGGCTAAATTCTCAAGTATATGCTGATTTCCTTTAATGATACCTTCAAGCAAACTTCCCCACGGAAGCGTTACATAGATCTTATCTGCGATATTTGATAATTCCTCCGGAATATCCTCAACTGCGGCTACAATATACAAGACATTGGATACTCCGCCCCGCGCAGGCTTTTGCGCTGATTTTGCAGCATACTCAAACATGTTTTCAGCAACGGGATCTATTCCTATATAAAAAATGTCAGAATTTTTTCTCGCCTGATTATATACAAAACGTCCGTCACCGGTTCCGATATCCACCTCAACGCACTCAAAATTCTCGGTAAGTTTTTCAAGCGAATCCGCACTCCTAATCTTTTTGCCATCTAAAATTCTCAACATCTACATATCTCACTCAATTCCCTGTATAGCGCCCGTTGGGCAGGCCTTAACGCACGCCATACAATTTACACATTTTTCGTAGTTAACCTTCGCCAGATTATCAGAAAATATAATTGCGTCATATTTGCATGCTTTAACACAAAGCTTGCAGGCTATGCAACCTATCTTGCAGTTTTCGCTCACTTTCTTGCCCCGTTCTTTGGACATACAAAGCACATGTGCTTTCATGTCTGCAGGTACAAGTTCAATTATTTTTTTCGGACACGCCTTGACACACATCCCGCACGAGGTGCATTTGGAAGGGTCAACTACCGATATGTTTTTATCATTTATATGGATAGCGTCAAAAGCACAAGCCCGCACACATGTACCCATACCAAGACAACCATAACGACATCCTTTAGGGCCTCCTCCTAATCTCGCTGCAATTGTGCAATCCCGAACCCCGTTATAGATATATTTATTAATTGCCCTGTCGCTTCCCCCCTGGCACAATACTTTGGCATGTTTACGCACTTGTTCGTATACGTCAACCCCTAAGATTCCCGCAACCCTTTGCGCAACATGGGTACCCCCAACCACGCAACCTCCGACCGCTGCCTTTTTTGCCACAACCGCAACGGCAAAAGCCTCACACTTTGGATAGCCGCAGCCCCCGCAATTAATTCCGGGCAATGCATCCATAATAGATTCTACCATAGGATCTTTTTCATACGCAAATTTCTTAGAAGCATAAGCAAGCGCAACCCCAAAAATCAGCCCCATACCGCCTATGCTCAATATTGGCCACAAAATCGCATCTATCATTTAGATATCCCTCTTCTGCTCATTTGATAAGTCCATGAAATCCCAAAAAAGCTACGGACATAAGTCCCGCTGTAATAAGCGCTATCGGGAAACCGCGAAGCGACCTTGGCAAGTCAAATGAAAGCTCCAATCTTTCGCGTATTCCGGCAAAAAGCACAATTGCCAGAGCAAAACCCACGGCCGCGCCTACCCCGTTAAAAAGCGTCTCTATAAGCCCATACTCTTCTCTGATATTAAGAATTGCCACGCCAAGCACTGCGCAGTTGGTAGTTATAAGCGGTAAATACACCCCTAAAGCTTTATAAAGAGTAGGGCTGCTTTTACTGATTACCATCTCGACAAATTGCACAAGTGTAGCTATAACCAATATAAAAGCTATCGTTTGGGCGTATTCAATGTTAAGCGGCCTTAATAAGAGGTACTCTACTCCAAATGTAATAACCGACGATAAAGCCATTACAAAAATCACTGCCAACCCCATTCCGACAGCTGTTTCGATCTTTCTTGATATACCTAAAAAAGGACATATACCTAAAAATCTCGAAAGCACGAAATTGTTAACCAAAATCGAACTCAGGATAATTAAAAAAACTTCACCTGCAAATTCCATATCTTACTCCTCCACACGCCCGGTAAATTTATTCAGTAAAGCCATCATTAAGCCTAACGCTATAAATGCCCCAGGTGGTAAAAGCATTATGATTGCAGGTTCAAATAAAGCTACTGAGACATTAAATCCGAGCCAGCTTCCCGATCCCAGTATTTCTCTAACTGATGCAAGAAGTAGAAGCGCCAGAGTAAAACCGGCGCCCATCCCCAAAGCATCCATCACTGAGGCTGCCACTGAATTTTTCGACGCAAAGATTTCAATTCGCGCAAGCACTATGCAATTTACAACAATAAGGGGAATGAAAATCCCTAATGTCTGGTAGATTTCCGGAACAAACGCCTGCATTACCATGCCTACGATTGTTACAAAGGTTGCAACGATAACGATGTACGCAGGAATACGCACCTTTGAAGGAATAAAGTTTCTCAAAAGGGATGTTACAAGGTTAGATCCAAAGAGCACAAATATAGTTGCAACGCCCATACCGATCCCGCTGGCAACAGATGTCGTCACTGCCAATGTAGGGCACATGCCCAAAACAAGCCTGAAAGTCGGGTTCTCATTCAAAACCCCATTGGAAAAAACCTTTGAAAGTTTCATCTGTTATGTTCACCTTCCTTAATCAGTAAAGCATAAAACTCGATCGCAGCGTTAACGGCGTTAACAACAGCTGCTGAACTGATCGTAGCACCGCTTATCGCTTGTATTTCGTTTACGGCAGGTTTAGCTTTAACCAAATCAAAAATACTTTGTGTCTGCTTACCCTCAAATTGCCCGGTATATGCTGTAGCCGTGGCTCTTGTGCCCAGCCCCGGGGTCTCTCGTTGATAAACCACGTTTACGCCTGAAATGCGGCCTGAAGCGTCTATGCCGACATAAAGCTCCATTTGCGCAAAACCTCGTGAAAGCACTCTGAAAGTGTACCCTTCCGATTGACCATTGGCAATTCCCTCATGCACCTCAAGCACCATTGGATGTAAGTCGTTGTATTCTTTAATATCAAGCTTTTGAAAATCCAACGCTTGCGGTAGAACTTGAGATTTTGCCTCTATTCGGGCTATTATCGCTTGCTCCTCTATGCGGCTTGCGGTTGCGGCATTAGTTAAACCCAAGGCAAAAGCGGCAACGGCTGTGATCATAAAAAGCCTTAAGCCTGTTTTTACTATATCTCCCATCTTTTTTTCTCCTCTCCGAACACACGGGGTACGGTATATCTATCAATCAGAGGAACGACCAGATTCATAAGTAAAATGGCGTACGTAACACCTTCAGGATAACCCCCATAAAGCCTTATAACGACAGTTAATATTCCGCAGCCTACTCCCATAATTATTTTCCCTTTAGGCGTCATCGGAGAGGAAACGTAATCCGTAGCCATAAAAAATGCTCCGAGCACGAGTCCGCCTAAGAAAATACTATAAATACCTTTACCGGTAAATAACCCTTCCTGCCCTAAAATCCAGGTTAAAAGTCCGACAGTTCCGATGAAAGAAAATGGTATTCTCCAGTTTATAACCTTTTTGTATAAAAGATAAGCCGCTCCCAAAAGAAGCGCCAACGCGGATGTTTCTCCCAACGAGCCGCCAATATTACCCACAAATGCGTTCCAAAGCGATGGTAGTTCACTTTCTCCGGCTTTAAGTATCGCCAATGGAGTAGCGGTCGTCATCCCGTCAACACCGGGTATAGCATACATTATCATGTGTATCGGCCATGCGGCAAAAAGTATTGCTCTTGCAGCAAGGGCAGGGTTCATGAAATTCTGTCCTAATCCGCCGAACGCTTGTTTAACCAAAGCTATCGCTGTAAACGAACCAATGGCGGGTATCCACAACGGTACTGTTGACGGCAAGGTGTATGAGAGCAAAAGACCCGTTACCACAGCGCTTAAATCACTAACGGTAACCGGTTTTTTTCTAATCAGCTGAATTATTGACTCGGTAAAAACAGCCGAAACAACCGATATGGCCATGATCAAAAGCGCTCTTAACCCAAAAAAATATGTCGATGCAATCGCTGCCGGTATTAATGCCAAAATCACATCCAACATAACTTTTGATACCGTATTTTTACCCCAAATGTGTGGTGAAGGTGAAACAGTAAATTTTTCTGTCAAAACAATCCTCCTAAGGTCAGATAATGGGGATGATGCTATCAACGTGACAGACCTGCCAAACAAAACGTCCCGGTGGTTGGTCTGTCCCGGTGGTTGGTCATTTTAACCTGTTTTTAGCTGCAATGATTGACTGCAAAAGCGGTATCTTTGCCGGACAACCATATGAACAACAACCGCACTCAATACAATCCATTGCTCTATATTTTTGTGCGGCTTCATAGTTACCCTTAAAGGAATAAGCATGTATCATCATCGGCATCAAATATGCGGGGCAAACCTTCATACAGTTCGCACAGCGAATGCACGGCAACTCGGCAGGATATGGATTTTCTCCTTTTTTAAAGACGAGGATCCCTGTCGTGCCTTTGATCACAGGCGCTTTCAAGGTAAATTGGGATATACCCATCATAGGTCCTCCTGAAATCACCTTTCCGATTGTGCCATTGATCCCTCCGCAATGTTTTATTACTTCCTCAAAAGATGTGCCAATCCTGACGAGAAGATTTTTAGGTTCTGTGATCCCGCTGCCGGAAACAGTCAGTCCTCTTTCAATAAGCGGCATTCCGGTTGTAATTGCGGTTGCGACAGCCGCAGCAGTCGCAACATTATTTACCACCACGCCAACATCCATCGGCAAGCCCCTCGATGGGACTTCTCTGCCTAGAGCGGATTTAATTATCTGTTTTTCCGCTCCTTGTGAATACTTTGTCTTTAACGCCACCACATCTATTCCCGAAATTTTTGCGGTTGCTCTAAGCATAGACTCAACGGCATCGTTTTTGTTATCTTCTATAGCTACAAAACCTTTTGTAACGCCTAAAGCTTTCATCAACGCTTGCATGCCGAACACAATTCTATCCGGTTCTTCAAGCATCAGTCTGTGATCAGCCGTCAAATACGGCTCGCACTCAGTTCCGTTTATAATAAATGTGTCGATTACTTTCCCTTTAGCCGGAGCTAATTTTACATGAGTCGGAAACGTCGCTCCTCCCATTCCTACAATTCCCGCTTCAAGTATTATACCCTTTATATCCTCAGCAGATAGTTCATCAAAATTCTTAGGCATCACGCCTTCATCGAGTTCATCTAAAAAGTCGTTCTCAATGAGAACAGCCAAACTTTCTCCAAACAAGGGATGAGGGAAATTACCTATTTCTTTTATATTTCCTGAAACACTGGAATGAACGGGCGAACTTACAAAGCCGGCGGGTTGTCCGATTTTTTGTCCCATTTTGACGCGATCTCCTACTTTTACTAAAGGCTTGCAAGGCGCTCCTATGTGCTGTTGCATAGGAATTGTTACTGTGTTTGGAATATTACATTTTGTAAATGATTTATCATCGGTTAAGTGCTTTTGATATGGGGGATATACCCCTCCTTTAAGCCTTAATAGCTGCTTTACAAGACCCAATAATCTTGCTCCTTTCAGATAAATTATTCCGTGTCAAACCACAAAGTATTTTCAGTTAAAAATTTAACATAAACTTAACAATATGCAACAATCAACTAATTTAAAATATACCGTGATTGTATCACTACAT
>Ga0209616_1000065_pt1 | contig 30122 bp, 36 predicted proteins | sample FlocCalmetaG_FD_184153 | JGI IMG/M metagenome (GOLD analysis project Ga0209616, IMG submission 184153) | Freshwater bacterial and archeal communities from Indian Creek, Illinois, USA - Floc-Cal metaG (SPAdes) (version 2) | ecosystem: Environmental > Aquatic > Freshwater > Unclassified ...
CTTGATTAATTTTTCCAGTGAAAGTGGGAGAGAAATTGATTCACAGACTCAATGATAACCAATAATTTGGCGGAGAGTCAGGGATTTGAACCCTGGGTACGCTTGCGCGTACACTGGTTTTCGAGACCAGCTCCTTAAGCCACTCGGACAACTCTCCATAAAAAAGACAGTAGTAAACCGACTCAGTGAAAGTATAAATTAAAATATATAATTGGTCAAGAAGCAGATCATGCAATCTTGTATTCCACTTCGCCGCACATATTGTCGCCTCCCTGAAAGTTTAGTCGTTTGGGTTTAGGAAAGAACAGTTTCCAAACGGTGCGATCTGTCTTAAAAAGTTAGCTTGAGCCGTAAATGGAGGTTCGGTTACTTTAAAGCCCTGCCGCTTTAGAGCGCGGAATTTGAAATCAAGAAGTTCTGCGGGCACTCCTAATGTCGAAGCGGCTGAGAAAAATGACATATCATCGTTTAGGAGCTTTAAAACCTCATCGTCATCAAGCAAAAGCTGCGCCGCAAAATGTTAGCCTCATATTCAAACTTTGAGGTAGCGTCAAAAAGATTGAAATCATGGAATGTATTTACTCCGGCAGGTCTCCTGTGCAATACGGCATGACCCAGTTCATGCGCCAGTATTCAGCGTTTTAGCATATCCGGCAATTCGTCGTTTATAACTATCAACTGAATTCTCGACTGAACAATATAATAGCCCTTGCAGTCTTCATCTGAATTGCCAAGCGGCTCGTAACGCAGCCTGATTTTCAGCGCCTTGCAAATGTCGTCAAGGCTTAAGCCCGCGAATTTCTTCCTTATTCGTTTAACCTTGCGGCTTATATAATCTGTGGGCGTCACGTCAATGTCCTTTCTAGACAGTCTTTTTAGCATAAATTTCGCATTCGGTGGGATATGGCGTTACCTGCAGAGAGGATCTTTTCAACAACGAGGAAGTATGGAGGGTAATGCTGCATCTTTCTCAGGATATTGGGCATAGGCTAAGAAAGCACGAAATGAGCGCTCAGGGTGTTCAGATTTCTGTTAAAAACGAGATCTTTCATACTGGCAATACCAGGCGCCGCTTTTGATTCCTACACAAAGTCCTATGGATATCGCTCAAAAAGCTAGAGAGCTTTTTGAACTCAATTATTTCTGGAATGCCAATGTCAGAGTTTTAACAGTGCGCGCTATTAATCTTGTACCAAGCAAAGCCCCGAGGCAGCTTATGTGGTTTGATGATGAAAAGAAATACGAAAAGAGAGAAAAAATAGACGATACGACAGAAAAGATATGCGAGCGCTTCGGTAAAAAAGCAATTCTTCCGGCATCGCTTATAGGTGATATAAAGCTTCCGAAAGGATAAAAAGGTGAAGAAGCATAATATTTGGCTTGCTTGCATGCAAAATGTGAACAGTCCCTAAATCAACCATGCAGGTACAAACCAATTTTTCTCATCTATTGGCAGCAAGTCATTAGTCATGCATATAACAACTCCATTGCCGATTAAAGTTTTCGTCCGCAGTAGTTCGCCGAATTTTTCGGATTCAGTGATTGATTCTAAGACGTGGAAGTGTTTGATGGCATTTTTTCCGGGCGAAGCGGATTTCTTGATCTCGATCGGATATAGTATTCCGTTTTCATAGATCAAAAGATCGATTTTCTTTTTGTCCTTGTCGCGCTAATAGTAGATTGAAGGCACTTTCCCGGCATTTAGATAGCTTTTGCAGATTTCCGAGAATACATCGCTTTCAAAAAATGCCCCAGACATAGCGCCTTGTAGGAACGATAAAAGATTTCCGGATCAATTGCCTCATCAGCATAAAGTCGAGGTATAGAGCCTTTGAAAATGCGTGTATACAGATCATTCAGTTCTAATTGTTTGACTTCCTGTGCCCGTGTCATCAGGTGTTTAGGATTGGAATAAAACTCATTATGGCTAAATGTAATAAAACCATAGTTAAATCGGCTTTATAGTATCAATCCCCTTTCTTCGTTTTTTTAATATTCTATGCCAAGTCCAAATCCATATCCATAGGGGTGTGTATACCCCAAATAGAAGCACTTGATGTTCGTTAAGAAAAAAAATACCGGAAGCACCTGCCTCAACTCGATTAAACCTGATGCTATACGTCCAAAACACATTGAAGTTGTGTGCCGAAAACCACACGTAACGATTAGCATCGTCTGCCCCAAGTAATTGAGTGTCTCTAACAACATAAATGTTTGTTAATGGCACCCTTTGCAAAAGCGAAAAAAAATTATAATCAATATCGTCTACTATAACAGAGCCGCGAACGACTATTATCTGCGGGTGAAAGCGTGATGGCTCCAGACAATTGTGTTGATTAATAAAACTTTTCCAATATGAATCTAACATCTCAGTTTCATAAATTGTTATAATAGAGCTATCAAAAGCTTCTGAATATGGATGTTGGCGGCTAATAACATCAGAAATAACGGTAGGCATTTTTTCAGAAAGAGAGTCCTGACGAATTATATATGTGTTTTCGTGAAAAAAAGTATCTGACACACCAACAATTATCACAAATAAAAGTGGACAGAATAGCCAAAATGTCATATTTTCAGCCACTATTCTTTTCTTTTTGTGAAGCAGAATTACAAGAGTTATCACAGAGATGATCCATAACATCACGATTAGTGTAGTGTTTGAGAAAAACAAGGCTTTCAACTCCTACTATAAACGTTCTTTTTCCGACTTACCAAAACGTCGACACAACACACGACAGCTCATGTTTGTTGATGCCACTAAAAATATCAAAAAGCCTATTACATGATTTGACTGTATCCGCATAGTATTCGAGCTAATAAATTTGACAAGAGTGCTATTCACTTCCAACACGTAATATGTGAATTTAGCTGGAGCCGCAGTAACAAAATGGTTGGCATATTCGTTTTGTGTAAGCAATCTATAGCGGTTAAAAAGCATGCTTGGCACAAATATGTGTATAGAATAAGTATGGTCTGTTTCCGTGATATATACAAGCAACCCGCTTTTTTCCTGCACAGCAAGAATGCAGTACGCAGTCATTTCCGCTTCTACTTTTTGACGGGACAATGGAAAATTAACAATATTCCAAATAATAACTCCCATGAGGAAAATGGAAAATGATAAGAGTAATCCGAGCAAAGGAAATTTCACTTTTGTAAGCATATCAGACAATTATTTGACACCTCCTTATAAAGCATTGTAAAGCATTGGGGACGTTGACTTTTGCTTTCTATATGGGCAGAGAAGAGTTATTGCGTAAGCAATAACTCTTCTACAACACTTATGACACGCCCGTTTTGTACTTGCACGAAAAGAATTGTATTGCTGTCGCTGCGATGCATGAGGAACTCATCGACGATTCTTGTATGGTATGTTCTATTCATGTAGGAATCATCTAAGAATAGAAATCCCGTATCTACAAAGGTGAAAACAGTATCATTTGTTAATTCGAAAGAAGCTGTCTCTTTCCCGAGTTGCTCTACAGAGTACCCGCTTGGATATTTTTCAAGCCAATCTCCACCTGCTTCTAAACCAAGTTCGTTCAATTTTTCGGTATCTCCATATGCAACAATCGTGATGTTTTCTCCGGCGTGGCGAGAAAAAGAGTGATGAGGATAAAGAAAGTCATATATTATCACTCTGACTTCATCCAGATGCAGTATATTTCCAGAAATCGTCACGTGCCCGGCTAGGTTTTCGATACTTGTAACGTTATCCATCGGAACATAATCATCCGCATGTTCTTGGTTATATTCCTCGAAAACGCTATTGCATCCGGCAAGCAACATAGCAGCAATGACTAACAGCAAAAAATAGGCTGCGCTTGTTGAAACTTTCATTCTAACCTCCCTTTTCTCATGAACGATCGAGAACCCCTTTTATACGAAGATTATCAAAATAGAAAATATATGGCCCTAAAAACAAAAGACTCACAACTGCTCTTCCTAAGCCCCAATAAATTGGAATAAAACTCATTATGGCTAAATGTGATAAAACCATAGTTAAATCGCCATACGTAAATATTTTAGAATATTTCTTATTGGAAATTAAACTATTTTTCAATACTAAACATATAGAGCCAGCAAGTCCTAGAAGAATCCAAACTATCGGCGGAGGAGTGGAAACACCATTTACGGAAACAAAAAATCCATTTGCAGAAGCACTAACCAAAACGTAGCCGATTATACCAAATATTCTTATTTTTGATTTTCTATCATTCTGTACCATTACTTTCACCATCTTCCACTAACTATAATAGGGAATATTCCATTAAATCTCATTCCAATATAGACGCCTTGCCTGTTAACAGCTGCTTGTATAATTATATACGTAAAATCAAGGAGTAATTTCTATAGTTCGCCTTCTCAGCATTGCCATAATTTGTTGTTCCGAATTACGGTTTACGAGAGTCTGGTTTTCTAAAGTTTATTTGCGGTAGCCTGTTAATCCGCTCGTGCAGTGTGGCGCACAGTAACCGTTTCGCTTATGCCGTTGCGAATAACCGTTGCTGTGATGGTTAGTCGATAAACATGACCACGGGCTACATGGTACGTGCGCTCCCATTCCCAAAACCTTCCCGTAACGTGCATGTTGTTAAATGTGGCAATGGCGGAAAATGTGCCGTCCAAGTTTGCTCTTTCTAAAACGGCGTTGGCTGTTATACTTGTTGTGCCGGGTTGTCCAATTACAGTGCCGCTCATGGTAGCTCTGCCATTGCTAATACGCAAATGTGCATCTGTTTCTTCAACAATAGCCCACAGCGGTTCAATGAGGATAAACCCGTATTGCTTCGCTTCAATATCTTTGGCGTATGTAATAACCGGCGTTACAAGCAGCAGAAACAAACCCAAGCACAACATGGTAAAAACCCTTTTTCCCAAAATAATTACCCCCTCTCCTTGTCGATATTTCGTTTTCTATTTATATAAACGTTTGAGCACATCGAAACGTTACATTATTTTATAAATAAATTTTCAGATTTTAAAGCATAAAAAAACCCCGGCAAATTGTCGGAGTTTGGTTGGGGGAAAATCAGGGTTGACGGGGTATAAGATTAGCGACTATTTCCAATACATCGTCCATACTACGGTTTGACGAAACGGAGAACACATAGTTTCCATATGTCCAATAAATACTGTTGGAATATCCTTCTCTCTCTGCTTCAAAAAGAAAAATTTCGTGACCGTTCATATACGCCGTTGAAAACATACGTTGCTCGTTGTCTACCGCAAGTGTTAAACTTTCCGTCTCTCTTTGTCGGAATACAATTTCATCACCATCATCATTCGTGTAAATAAATGTTGAACTAAATGCTCTTATATTGCTTGCGGCAAGTTCAAATCCTTCGAGAATAGAATCATGACCAAAGGTCGCAACATTCCCATTGTCGTTTCCTGCAAATTCAAAAAGAACAAACTCGTCCCGTATGTCAAGGATAGTGTTCAAAATGAGGATGCGGGAAGCTTCCACGCTCATTAATGTAATTGAGATAATCGTGAAAAAAAAGGCAAATGAAGCGGCAAATCTTACAAACATTCTTGCTCTGCGCGGTCTTTTTGCAGAGCGGTCGGCATTGGCGATTAGCTTCATAACCTTTGCGTTAAGAGCATCGGAACAAGGGTAACGATCCAATTCTTCACGGCTTGGGAGGGAATCCATTTCCCGCATAACGGATTCTTCCACTGCTACTGCTATCAGTGCATCAATAATCTTTTCGTTTCGGTTAGTTTCCACGGCGTTTCACCTCCCAGTGCATTCTTTATGTTTTTTTTTGCTCGGTGAAGTCTTGTTCGTACAGCGGTTTCACCAATCTCCAAGACTTCGGCAATTTCGGAGTTGTTTAACCCTTGATATATAGAAAGCACCGCTACGTCCCGCAATAAGGGAGAAAGTCCATCGATAACATCTACAATGTGTCTGTATCCCTCTGTGCTAATCAGTATGTCCGGTGGAGTTTGTGCAGTTGCGTAAATCCCACCTATTTCAGTATCATCAGTAAATACTACGTGCTTACGCTTGCGCTGAATATCATAGGCGGAGTTCCTTACAATAGTAACGATGAAGGAACGCGTTTTGTTACATTGAATTTCTTCCACCTTGTCAATATTCTTTATTAACTTTTCAATGCTGTCCGAAACAGCATCTTCCGCCAAGGCATCATCTGTAAGGATTTTTTTTGCAACAGCTTTCATAAGTGAAGCGTATTCTGCGTACAGCTTCAACAGCTTATTACTTGGTAAATTGTACAATTTACACCCCCGCTTCGGTTTTTATACTAATAGCTCCGGTTGTGTGTTTGAAAACAACTTTATTAAACAGTTTTAGAATTTATACCATTGAACAAAACCTTTTTTTCTCAGATTTACCTCCTTCAATTTATTGATTTAATGCGTTGATAATATAATTCTAAACAAATAATGTCAAATAAATATAGTGGGATCTATATTCGCGGAGTATTAGTCTTTGAAGTAAATAGTTCTTTTAATTAAGTTATTGACAGCGGCAGAAAGATTTTGTACAATTAAATTGTAAAAAATAATTATCGGGGAGGATCACAATGAAGATTTATGACATTATTGTAAAAGATGCAAAAGGTAGCGAAGTTAGCTTGTCGAAGTATAAGGGCAAGGTATTGCTAATCGTCAACACGGCCACAGGATGCGGATTTACAAGTCAGTACAGTGGATTGCAGGAATTGTATAGTAAATACAGTGACAAGGGATTCGAAATTTTAGATTTTCCTTGCAATCAATTTGGAAACCAAGCGCCCGGGACTAACGAGCAGATAGCGAGTTTTTGCACAGGTCGTTTTGGAACAACGTTTACGCAGTTCGATAAGGTTGAAGTTAACGGCGAAAACGAGAGCACTTTATTCAAGTGGTTGAAATCTCAGAAAGGAGGTCTTTTTTCCTCGGATATAAAGTGGAATTTTACCAAGTTTTTGGTCGATAAAGAAGGTGAGGTAGTAAAACGCTATGCACCTGCAAAAGTTCCAGCTTCCATTGAAAAGGCCATTGCCAAGCTCTTGAGTTGATTGAGTGCATAAGCTGAGGAGGGCTCGTTAGAGCCATTACAACCTAATATAGTTTATCATACGGTTAAAGATTCTGTCACGCATGAAATATAATACAATGCATGGCGGGGGTTTATTTTAACATAAAAAGTAAAATTTAAACGTTTATTGATTATTCCGGTTTTGTGCGTCGTAATGTTGGTGTTTTCAGGATATAGATTCCTATAACGATGACGGCCAACGCCAAGAGGATTCTCCAGATAAAATGTTCAAAAACGAAAAAGCCTAAATACAAAGCGATCAATATTTTAAGCAGCATGACGCAGATTTTCTGATTTATTGTTATCCCGTTACCTTCATTAAAATTACTTAGTATAGGTCCGTACCACTTGTTGTTGAGCAGCCAGAGATGAAACTTTTCTGAACTGCGGACAAAACAGAATGCGGCGAGTGCAAAAAACTTGACTGAAGGCAAAAGAGGCAAAAACATTCCCGCAGTACCTAGCGCCACGAAGATTATCCCGGCGGACATCAACATTATGCGAAGCGCACCGCTTTTGTAAATGTCTTTTTTGTAAGCTTTCGGCATAGTTATGTGACCCGGAATCCAGTTTGTGTCATAGTAGGTTCTCCCTGCTTGCTTAACAGACATCAAGAATCATTATCAGAATTGGTATTATAGTAACATTGCTTCTTTAATCGGTCAAGTAAAACATCGCAGAAGGTGTTCTTGCCAAAGAAGCAAGTGTTGAAGCTTTAATAATAATGGATGCTTTTGCTGCGGCTAGCTACGAGGAAAAGCTTCATTATGCTGTTTTGGACGAATTAGAGAGCCTATTTATAAGTGTCATTAACAGTTTATCGTGATAAAGGCAAATAGCATCTTCATCAAAAGCAATCCGGATTAAGAAAAAGATTTATTCCTTTTATCCTTAAAAAACCTGCGTAACAGATCCGCACATTCTTCCTCGCTCACTCCTGAAACAATTTCAGCACGATGATTAAACCGGGTGTCGGATAGGAGATTATAAAGTGTACCGGCGCATCCTGCCTTAGGGTCGAATGCCCCGAACACCACGCGATCAATTCGCGACTGGATTATAGCCCCAGCGCACATAGGACAGGGCTCTAAAGTGACGAACAGATCGCAGCCTGATAAGCGCCAGCTTTTAAGTTGCCTTGAAGCTGCTCTTATAGCGACTATTTCAGCGTGCATGGTAGGATCGTTATCGCTTTCCCGGCAATTGTGGCCTGCGCCGATAATTTCTCCGTTCATGACAATGACTGCGCCTACAGGGACTTCGTCTTTGGCGTATGCTTTTTGTGCTTCAAGCAGTGCTTGTTGCATAAAATATTCGAAAACTGTCATCACATCCTAATTGATTTTTTAATTGTTTTTTTATAGGGACGTTCAGGCGATGTTAAACACGCCTGAACGTATAAAGTGAGTTTAAAATCAATATGTTTCGACGAATACTTCGAAATGAGCTTTCGTATGCTTGCAAGCTGGGCATAATTCAGGTGCTCCTGTACCATTTGTGATGTAACCGCAATTGCCGCATTTCCATGAAACGCTAGAATCTTTCGAAAATACTTTTCCATTAATGATGTTTTCGGCTAACTTTGCATACCTGAGTTCATGTTTTTTTTCAACCGAGGCTATCATATTAAATGTCACGGCTATTTCGGGAAAGCCTTCTTCTTTGGCTACTTTAGCAAAGGTGGGATAAAGCTCAGTCCATTCCTCATTTTCTCCTGCTGCTGCGGCCTTAAGGTTATCTAAAGTATTTCCTTGAGCAATAGGGTAGGAAGCTGTAATATCAACCACAGCCGGCAGCTCGTCCTTGAAACCTTCGAGTAAAGCTTTATAAAACATTTTGGCATGTTCTTTCTCGTTGTCGGCGGTTTCGATAAAAATGTTTTTAATTTGTTTGAAATCTTCTTTATCGGCGACGGATGCATAATAAGTATATCTGTTTCTTGCCTGTGATTCACCGGCAAATGCTTTAAGAAGATTTTCCGCTGTTTTTGTTCCTTTTAAGTTGTTCATTCTCATACCTCCAATTAATATTTATAATAATTATGATTTAAGTATAATAATAAATAAGATTTTGTCAAGCCACCATTGAGGACTAATCTTATTCACTGCAGCTTTCTAAACAATCGATGATACCGTTCATGTACATTATTCCTAGTGCACGGTCATAAAGTCCATAACCGGGTCTGCATTGTTCGTCCCAGATATGTCTTCCGTGGTCAGGACGTATATAGTACTTATATCCTGCGTCAAAATATGCTTTGACCACGCCTGTTACATCTATTGAACCATCCTGTGTACGGTGTGAGACTTCGGTAAAATTGCCTTTTTCATCGATTTTCACATTGCGGATATGTGTAAAATAAATTCTGTCCATATAGGTTTTTATAATGTCCACCATGTTATTGTCGAGGTTGGCTCCAAGTGAACCTGTGCAAAGCGTAAGACCGTTGTATGGTTCATCGACCAATTTTAGAATTCTACCGATATTTTCTTTGCTTGTTACAATGCGTGGCAAACCAAATATACTCCATGGCGGGTCGTCTGGGTGTATTGCCATTTTAATTCCTGTTTCACTGCAGACAGGGCCTAATGCCTTAAGAAAGTATTGGAGATTATTGAAAAGATCATTTTGGGTTATTCCTTTGTATTCGTCAATTACGTTATCCAGTTCTTTTAATCTCTCGGGTTCCCAGCCTGCGACAGTATATTTGCTGTCTTTGGTCACAAGTTCAACAAGAGCGCGAGGGGTTATGTTTTCGATTGTTTCCTTGTCAAAGTGAAGGGCAGTCGAGCCGTCTTCAAGTGGGCGAAATAGTTCAGTTCGCACCCAGTCAAACACCGGCATAAAATTGTAGCAGACAACCTTAACGCCTGCTTTACCCAGTCTGCGCAATGTCTCAATATAGTTTTCAATGTACTTGTCGCGGTCGATTCGGCCTAGTTTGATGCTTTCGTGTACATTTACGCTTTCAACCACATCGATGTCAAAGCCTGCCGCTTCAATCAGTCTTTTTTCAGCATCGATTCTTTCTTGAGGCCAAATTTCTCCTGCGGGCATATCATGAAGCGCCCACACAATTCCTCCGACACCAGGGATTTGCCTTATGTAGCTTAGCTTCACGGAGTCATTTTTCTCTCCGTACCAACGAAATGTCATTTTCATGTTTTTTGCTACCTCCTCTGCTTAAGATTTTACATGATTTTTCCGCTTTGTTCCAGCTGTATTTCAATGTCAATAATAAAAAGCTTACAAGTTTATTTCTTTTTGATAGAATTGGTACGAAGTAGCTAGAAGGATTATGAAAACGCATGGGAGAAACGAAATGGAAGTAAAATTACAAATCAAAAAACCTGATTGGATAAAGACAAGGACAAGTCAAAACCAAAATTCTGTTGATACTGAAGCAATTCTGCGCAAATTATCACTAAATACCGTGTGCGAAGAGGCAGCGTGCCCGAACAGGTGTGAGTGTTTTAGCAAAAAAACTGCGACATTTATGATACTGGGGAAGTTTTGTACACGCGATTGTTCATTTTGCACTGTTGAAAAGAATAAACCACTTCCGCCTGAACAAAATGAGCCGGAGCGCATAGCTTTAGCGGTTGCGGAATTAGGGTTAAGACATGTCGTGATAACGTCTGTAGCAAGAGATGATCTTGAGGATGGGGGAGCCGGACATTTTGCAACCGTTATCGACGCAGTCAGATCTATCGACCCTAAAGTCACTATTGAGGCACTTATATCTGATTTTGAGGGGAATACAGACTCTTTGTCAAAGGTGGTAAAATCCAATCCTGATATCATTAATCACAATGTTGAAACTGTGCCTTCTTTATATAAAACAGTAAGACCGATGGCAAATTATGAGAGATCTATTCAAGTGTTAAAAAACGCAAAGTCGATGAACGAAGGAATTCGAACCAAGTCCGGCATTATGCTCGGTTTGGGCGAAAGTGACGAAGAAATTGCTATGGTTTTTCGTGATTTAAGGAATGTCGATTGTGATGTTTTAACAATAGGGCAGTATCTTTCACCTTCAAAAAAACATCATCCGGTAATACGATACGTTCATCCTGCTGTGTTTGAAGAACTAAGACGAGATGCTTTGGATATGGGCTTTGCATATGTTGCGTCAGCTCCGCTTGTTAGAAGCTCCTATATGGCTGCAGAAATGCTTGACGATTTCTCGTGTTTTGTATGAGAAATTTCGTTGACAATGATGGGCTGCTATTGTATACTATCCAAGCATATGAGGTTATTTTTAAGGGCTCATAGCTCAGCTGGTTAGAGCACACGCCTGATAAGCGTGAGGCCGGTGGTTCGAGTCCACTTGAGCCCACCAAAATAATAAAGTTCCAAAGAATCGGTCAAGTTCTTGCTGTTGGCCGTTTTTTTATTTAAGTAGAAAATCCGGTTTGGGAGTGTAAATGACAATGGATTCGGATTTGCCCCTATATAATGGGCTCAAAAATTACGCAAACTTAAAATTTTCGCAGTTTCATATGCCGGGACATATTAGTGGAAGTGTGTTTCCATATAATTATGGGAAACTGATGTGTGACATTGATCTGACTGAACTACCGGAGACTGACAATCTATATAATCCTGTCGGGATAATAGAACAGGCACAGAAAATGGCTTCACGCGCATTTGGTGCGGATCATACTTTCTTTTTGGTTAATGGCTCAACTTCCGGGATACATGCTATGATTTTAGGAGTTTTAAGAGCGGGAGATAAACTCATAGTGCCTCGGAACTGCCATAAATCAGTCATATCAGCTATGGCGTTAAAGGATATTCATCCCATATTCATTAGAAATGAATATTCCTGTGAACATGATCTTGTGCTGCCGATTACTCCTAAGCAGGTTGCGGAAGCTTTTGCGGTTCATCCTGACGCTAGAGGAGTTTTAATTGTTAATCCGGATTATTATGGTATATGCGGAGATATTTCAGAAATCGGAAGAGTCGCACATGATTTAGGAAAACTTTTTCTTGTGGATGAAGCTCATGGAGCACACTTTGTGTTTCACCCCAAACTTCCGACCTCAGCAGCTGCAGCAGGGGCAGACATATGGGTTCAAAGTGCCCATAAAACACTTCCTGCTTTTACACAAGCTGGATATTTGCATATAAAGGGCAATAAAGTTGACCCGGAATGTATTTTGAGAGTTCTTTCACTATTACAGACAAGCAGCCCGTCGTATATACTGATGTCGTCTCTTGATTGGGCTCGTTGGTTTATGGAAAACCACGGGGAGAAACGTCTTAGCCAAATAATATATTCGATTCAAAACTTGATCGTGGATTTGAAAAACAAATGGAATATAAAAACTATGGGTGATTATGAGCTCAAAGAACATATTTATGCTTTAGACCCGACAAGATTATGTCTTGATATTAGTGATATGAGTACAAACGGGTATGAAGCTTTGGAAAAAATAAGAATGCAAAAAGTGCAACCCGAAATGGCAGATTTTCGAAGACTTGTATTTATATGCACAGTAGCGCATGACTCCTGTGCTATAAAACTTTTGCACAAAAAGCTCGATATTATGTTTGAAAATTTAAATCGGAGTCAAGTTGTTTTAAATCCCAGCTCTAAATACGGTAGCTTGCCTGCTCAAATTATGTCGCCAAACCAAGCCTTTAATAGTATAATAGAAAGTGTTCAACTATCTGATAGCGCTAACAGGGTGTGCGCTCAGGCGATCGGGGCATATCCGCCCGGGATACCTCGATTTTGCCCGGGAGAGTTGATTGATATCGAAGGCATTGAGGAATTATTTGCGATAAAGAACTGCGGTGGCAATCTTTTTGGCGTTAGCGTCAATGGGATGGTTAGTGTAGTGAAATAAAAGATAAGGCGGCTTAAATGAAGGGCTTGTTTATCACTTTCGAAGGGCCGGATGGCTCCGGCAAGACAACGCAGGTCAATATGCTCAAAGACTACCTTGAGAATAAGGGCTTCGAAGTTATTCTTACACGTGAGCCCGGTGGCACTGAACTCGGAGAAGATATTCGTAAAATACTCCTTGATCTAAAACATAAAGATATGGATGAAAAGGCAGAAATGCTCCTATATGCGGCTGCGAGGGCGCAGCATGTGTCTAAGCTGATAAATCCTGCCTTGATTCAAGGTAAAATAGTTTTGTGTGACAGATTCGTCGATTCTAGTTACGCATACCAGGGATATGGAAGAGGCCTCGGCATAAGCTTGGTTGAACAAGTAAATGATATAGCGCTTTCAGGCACTTATCCTGATCTTACCATATTTTTGAATTTAGAACCCCAAACCGGACTAATCCGAAGCGCTTCTTCAAAAGGACATCACGATAGATTGGAATCGGAAAATATCCAATTTCATATGCAAGTCAGAGAAGGGTTTTTAAGAGTGCGAGATAAAAACCAAAAGAGATTTAAAGAGATTGACGCTAGGGATTCTGTCGAGCAGATTTTTAAAGCTGTTGCAGCACATGTGAATTGTTTGATTGCACAAAAAAATAGTATATAATGTTAGTATATGAAATTTGGAAGGAGGATTTCAAAAATGAAACTGATTATTGCCGTTGTACAGGATGAAGACACACATAAGCTTATATCCGCACTAATGAAAGAAGGGTACGGAGTAACCAAGCTAGCTACTACGGGTGGTTTTTTAAGAGCAGGTAATACCACTTTGCTGGTAGGCGTGGAGGACGAAAAAATCGAACAAGTCATGTCGTTGATTGAAAAAGTATGCAAGAGCAGGAAGCAGGTAGCAGTATCCCCATCTCCTGTAGCCGGCGCAACCGGTGTGTATGTTCCTTATCCCATTGAGGTTACAGTCGGTGGGGCAACGATATTCGTTCTGGAAGTTAAAGAGTTTAAGAAGCTCTGAGTACGTTATGAAAGTCAGAGAATCAAGCTCGAACGAGGGGAAAATAAATAGAGGGCACAAAGGCAAAACTTTTGAGAGGGTTAGCAGATCAGATGCCAAAAAGTTTGGTGAGTATGTCAATGCTAATCTGAAAAGTATAGTAATAGGTGAGCTCAAGCAGATTTTAGATGAAGTTGATGAACATGGCGGAAACCTTGAAGATAAATTTACTGTTGACGGGCTTTTCAAATATAAAGATGCAGTTTCAAGGTTCTTGACTGCAGTTGTAAGCAATATGTTCGAATTTAAGAAGAATGATTTTTTTTACAATAAAGGCGGACGAGATGTGCTCACTGTCGTTAATAAGGTAAATGGCAAACTTGAGGAAATGACCAGCGTTTTTTTGTCAAATCAGAATGACAGGCTTTCGGCTTTGACGTTGATTGGTGAAATAAGAGGTATGCTTCTGGATTTGGCAATGTAAGGATTATTGTGGAACTTATGAATTTTTCGGATATAACTGGTCAAGACGTGCTTATATCAAGCTTGCAGAAAATCATTGAAAGCGGAAATGTCGCAAATGCCTATCTCTTTGTCGGGGCGGAAGGCATGGGGAAAAAAACAATTAGCGGGATATTTGCTAAAGCCATGCTATGCACATCAAAGAAGCAAAGACCTTGCAACGAGTGTTCTTGTTGTAGACTTTATGCAGGCGGTAATCATCCTGATGTAACTGTTGTAAAACCTCAAAAAACCAGTATTGGTATTGATGAGATAAGGGCTGTGCAAAAAGAACTCAGCGCAAGACCTTATCAATCGGATAGAAAGCTTGTTTTTATTGAAGATGCGCATCTGTTGACCTTTCAAGCGCAAAATGCGCTTTTAAAATCACTTGAGGAACCGCCTGGATATGTTGTGTTTTTACTTCTTTCACAAAGGCTTCAAGGGCTTTTACCTACAGTAATATCTAGACTGAGGGTTTTTCGTTTGAAATGTCTTTCAAAACAGGATGTGACAGGCATTATTAAAAAGCAAGCTGACATAGAGCCGGAAAGAGCGGCTTTGTATGCAGCTTTGTCTGAAGGTAATCCGGGCAAAGGCATTAAGCTGGCTTTGTCTTCCGAATTTGCCCTGTTAAGAGAGGGAACATTCGGATTCTTAAGGAATATTTCGAATGATCTGACGGAATTACTTAGTTACGAAAGTTTTTTTATTGATAATAAGGAAAATATTGAATCAATATTTGACATGATAATTTCATGGTTTAGGGATTGTTTAGTTTTTAAAGAAACAAAAGAATTCAACCTAATTTTAAACATTGATATGAAGGATTTATTAGAATCACACGCAGCAGCCTTAAGTGAAGGGAATGCGTTATATATGATTGAATTGATTGAAAAATCAAAAAAAATGATTAAAGGAAATGCAAATTTTCAGCTTGTCGTAGAAAATGTGCTTTTCGAGATTTTCGGGAGGTTTAAATATGGTGGTTATAGGGGTGCGGTTTAAGAGACTTGGTAAAGTCTATTATTTTGATCCTAAAGATACTGAAGTCAGTATAGGCGATAATGTAATAGTTGAAACGGCGAAGGGACTTGAATACGGCGAAGTCGTGATAGATCCCAAAACCGTAAAGGACAGTGAAATAGTAAGCCCGATTAAGAGTGTGATACGTAAGGTTACGGAAGAAGATAGCCGTAAAATGAGTGATAATAAACATAAAGAATGTAAGGCGTTAAAGCTTTGCAGTAGGAAAATAGCCGAGTATAATTTGTCTATGAATTTAGTCAACGTAGAATACTCTTTTGATGGAAGCAAAGCGCTCTTTTACTTTACGGCTGAAGGTAGGGTCGATTTTCGGGATCTTGTTAAGGAATTGGCTGGATTACTCAAGACAAGAATTGAGCTTCGTCAGATCGGAGTAAGGGATGAGGCACGGATGGTGGGCGGACTGGGTCCGTGTGGTCGTCAAATGTGCTGTTGTGCTTTTCTAGGGGAATTTGATCCTGTATCTATCAAGATGGCAAAGGACCAGTGTTTGTCGCTAAATCCTACGAAAATCTCAGGAGTCTGCGGTAGGCTAATGTGCTGTCTTAAATATGAGCAATCATGTTATGAAGAAATCAGAAGCAGGATGCCAAAGACTAATAAAGAAGTAACTACCCCTAAGGGTAAGGGATTGGTTACCGATATGAATATATTAGGTGAGAAGGTAAAGGTAAAGATTCAAGCTAATGATGGGTCAACCGAAGTATTTGAGTATCCGCTGTCAAGCATACAGTTTCAAAAAAACGGGAGTAACAAAAACAATGAAAATGATGATTAGCTTTAAATAGAACAAGAAATCGAGTTGCTTATCGACCGATAAAAAAAAATGGACTTTAATAAAAATAGTGGTAAAATACTTATGAGATTCAAGTTATAATTTTTGTGCAATAAAGGAGGTGTGTAAACATGTCATATAAAATTTATGAGGAATGCATATCTTGTGGTGCTTGTGAGCCGGAATGCGCTGTGGATGCTATTTCCGAAGGGAACGATATATTTATTATAAACCCGGAACTGTGTATTGATTGTGGCGCTTGTGCCGATGTTTGCCCTGTAGACGCTGTTAGGGCTGAGTAAATAAGCTTTGAAACTGATTTTTGGAACCTGGTCTAAAACACCGGGTTCTTTTTTTGTTTTTTTTGCAGGAAAATCTTGTTTTTTGTAGAACTTAAACTAAGTGATATGAAATCAGACCGGGGGAATGTAATCTTGCTTAGAAAAATTGTGGTTTTTACCGTTTGTATACTAATGTTAACTAATTTGAGTCTTTTGGATAGCTCCAAGGCTTTTGTAAATAATTCCGGAGTGATGAGGGTGCGGCTGACTTCCATGGGCTCGATATCAACAGTTAGCCTTGTAGTCCAAGGCAATTACACAGTAGTTGAAAATCCTGGTATACATATCGAAAGACAAGAATATCGGGTTAGTATCGAGAACTCACAGCTCGTTTTAAGTGACGGCAACACAAATCATCTTTTAGGTAACGGGTTTACATTGAGACAACATAACGGGGTTGAGCCAAATCACTTGCGAATTAATAATACTAGCTACGGATGGGTTAATTATAGGGGAGATATGAGGTTTCTAATTGTTAACGGTGCCATTGTATTAATTAACCATATTTTTATTGAAACTTATCTTTATGGAGTAGTACCTTCTGAAATGCCCAACAGTTGGCCGATAGAGGCGTTAAAAGCGCAAGCCGTAGCTGCAAGGACTTATGCGTTAAGGTCACAGAACGCAAACAGGGCTTCAATATCGGATCTTTGTGATACTCAGATGTCGCAGGTATATAGAGGATTTAATCCTGCTATGATGAATTCCATACAAGCGGTTGACCAGACAGCAGGGCAGGTGCTTATGCATGGTGGCGCTCCGGCTGCGACGTTTTATTCTTCAAGCAATGGCGGGATAACAGAAGCATCTTCAAACGTGTGGTCAGGCAGAGGCAACATTCCTTATTCGACAGTTATGCAGGATCCTTTTGACGCTCGTAATACTTTAAACCAACATGCTTTCTGGAATGTAGAAATACCTAAAACGAACACGCCGGCGACTGTAAATACAGGACTTGCGATTGAGATTGCTCCTTTGCTCGCTAGTCAGGGATACAGCAGCAACTTGAGGGATATTTTGGTCAGAGAAATCAGACAAATAACTGTTTCGCCTCCAAACTCAAGCGGAAGAATCAGTTCGGCGCGAGTAACTGTACTTTTGGATGTAGTTCGTCAAAGCGACAGAGGAAGTGAATCAGTGGAAAGAGTTTTCACTTTTGAAAGATCAGGAATCAGAAGGGCATTAGGATTGAGAAGTCTGCTTTTCACAATGCATGACGCTGGTGATAGATTTATATTTTCAGGCAGGGGATTTGGACACGGCGTTGGAATGAGTCAGTTCGGTGCTCAGCAGAAAGCTCTTGAGAATTTTTCGTTCGAACAAATATTGGCCTTTTATTATCCGGGCACACAACTAATTCCATTTACTTTGATCCCGCCGCAATTAACCGATTTGCCCTCAAGAGGGAGCGACAGGGAAAATCCACCTGCACAACCTGAACCTGTACAACCTGAACCTGTACAACCTGAACCTGCACAACCTGAACCTGTACAACCTGAACCTGTACAACCTGAACCTGTAGTGCTAAGGCGAAGTGCTGTTGTTACAGCCTCAGGGCTTAATGTCAGGGCACAAATAGGAACAAACAGCCGTAGGCTCGGAGCATTAAGCCGTGGTACAAATATAGTTGTCATAGGGGAGCTGGGGGAATGGGCCTTTATTGAGCATGGCACGCTTCGAGGCTATGTGCTGTCCAGACATTTAAGGTTAAAGGATGTTGTACCTAATACCGCAACAATAACAGCAAGCAGCGTTAATGTGCGCACAGGTCCCGGTACAAATCATTCAAGGATAGGGTCGGTTTCAAGAAATACACAAGTCGAGATTCTCGAAAAAAATGGCACATGGTACAGAATTAGAACTGCTGCCATAACGGGTTTTGTTGATAGCAGATTCCTTCGCACATCTTCAGCTTCGCGAAGCGAAGTGGAAAGCATCAAGACTGCATTGGTTAACGCTTCAGCGCTCAACATAAGAAGCGGACCCGGAACAAATCACAGGACTATCGGCAGGTTGGTGAAAGGTGCAAGAGTAACAATAACCTCAAGCTCAAACGGATGGGCTAGAATTAAACATGGCAGTAATATAGGTTATGTGCTCGCGCAACATTTGAATTAACAAGCAAAGGTTTGAAAAGTGTAGATCGTTTTTTATTCGGTAACCGTTGGATCAGTGTTTAAAAAATCATGCAGCAACTGCCTGTTCTTTTCAAGATCAGGAACTAGAGCAGAAGCGCCTCCACGGATAGTTTGTGATGAATAAGCTCCATCAACCGGAAGCCTGAATCGATGTATCTGTTTATCATTGAATCCTAACACGGTAGTGCCTTTAGAAAGTAATTCGAAAGCTGTGAAATTTGTTTCGACATGAGGTAAAATAGTCGACAAAAGAGCAGGAAATCTAAGCGGGCTTAATGATTGTACTTCTTCAAAAAGCACCGACAATACTTTCTGTTGACGTTCAACTCTTTCAAAATCATTATTTCCGACATCTCGAATTCGTGCGTAAGCAAGGGCTTGTCTTCCGTTAAGAGTCTGAACTCCTGCACTATTTAAAGCATAAGAGTTTAAGTTAGAAACGTTCGCTCCAGGCCTATTGTTTAAATTTCGGTTAATCGCTCTGACTTCAGCACTGGAAACCTCAATTGTTACTCCGCCTATTGCATCTATTATGCCTTCAAAAGCGTTAAAATCCAAAGTGACATATCTTTCTATATTTAGATGGAAATTGTAATTGATGGTTTCCGTAGCGAGTTCAACACCACCAAAGGCAAAAGCGGAATTGAGTTTATTGTTTCTATGTCCGGGTATTGCTACGTACATGTCCCTCATAAGTGAAGTAAGTTTAAGATTGTCATTTTTATTGTCAACTGTAGCTATCATAATTGCATCGGAACGCGGCACGTCATCATCTAAGCGTCTATCCAACCCCAGAATGAGTATGTTTTCAATGCCTTCAACAGCATAATCCTGAAAAGGACTGTCTGTTGATGGATCTTCGCTGTTGGTAGTTTGAGGATCAGTTACTTGAGTATCGCCGTTTTCCACTAAAGCTTGTGATGTTTGGTTTATGAGCGTATAAACGTATGCTCCGGAAGCCAATAGTAAGAATAACAATACCGACAATGAAGCAATTACGACCTTACGCAACATAAATCTTTAGCACTCCTCAACTTGTTCGTTAAAAATATTATCCTACAATATGCGTGCTAAGTCAATAGCAGATAGGAGGTTTGATATGCTATAATGAAAAGGGTACATTTTGAGAGGCGTTTTGGTTTATGTACGACTGGGTTTTTCTTGGGACAGTATTTATAGCAGGCATGACTTCATTTTTAATGCCCTGTATATTACCTCTGATACCGGTATATCTTACTTATCTGACAGGTAAAGCTGCCGATTCTGATGTTTATGATTCTCATGCTTCGAAAAGCTTGATTTTTAATTCTTTGGCTTTTATTTTTGGGTTTGTGGCTGTGTTCGTATTGCTTGGAGCGGCCGCCACTTCTTTAGGCAAGCTGCTTTTGGATAATCAGGAAGTCATAAGGAAGGCAGCCGGTATATTTATTGCGATAATGGGTTTTTTTCACATGGGATTGATTCCTTTTCGATTCATGCAAAAGGAGCGTCGTTTTAGTGTAATCCCTGGTTCTCCAGGCCTTCTCCAGTCAATAACAATCGGAGCTGGTTTTGGATTTGGGTGGACTCCATGTATGGGTCCTATACTCGCTTCTTTACTCATGATAGCGAGTCAGGCTGAGACAGTGAGTACGGGAATGTTGTTATTAAGTATTTATGGCATAGGGCTCGGTGTTCCGTTTTTTGCTCTGGCATTAGGCTATAAGGTGTTTTGGAAACAGTTGCGGACGCTTCAAAAGCATGCGGGGCTTATTAGAAAAATTTCCGGAGCAATACTTATTCTCGTCGGAATACTAATCTATTTCAACAGAATAATGCTTATAGCATTTTAAGGTGTAAAGGAGAAGATCACATAATGATTAAGATACTAATAGTTATATCACTTTCAATTGTTTTGTTTTTAGGTGGCTGTGCTGAGCAAAATGAGCCGCAGGAAAATCAAACTGCATTGGTCGAAGGAATTGACTATATAAAAATAGATCAGGAAGCTGAAGATTTTATTGCTTGGGATTTTGAAGGAAACCAGGTTCAGCTTTCGGATTTTGAAGGAAACATAGTATTTTTATATTTTTGGGCTACATGGTGTGGCCCGTGCAGGGAAAAAATGCCGATGATACAGGAATTTTATGAAGAATTTAAAGATCAGGGAGTAGTCGTCTTAGCCGTTAGCTCAACCGTAGTTGAGCTAAGGGGAGGAACTGATGCAGAGGCTGCGCAAGAGCAAGTAAAACGTTTTATTGAAGAAAATGGTTTTACATTCCCCGTGATCCTTGACAGATACAGTGAAGGTTGGGAAATTTATCAGCAGAGGGGAATTCCTGCAAATTATGTTATTGACAGAGAAGGGATAGTAAGATTTTTCAGACCTGGCTCATATGTTGACAAGCAGCAGATGATTGAGTTTTTAAATCTTATTGAGTAATGACGTGTAATATTTCTATATTATGAGGTGATCATCTGATATATTTTTGTGCCACACCGATTGGGAATCTTGAAGATATTACTCTAAGGGCGCTTAGAGTTCTTAAAGAGGTTGATATTATTGCTGCTGAGGATACAAGGCATGCATTGAAACTTTTAAATCATTTCGGCATTTCGAAAAAAATTATAAGCTATCATCACCATAACAGGATTCATGCCGGTCAAAAAATAATTGAATTAGCAAAAAGTGGAAAGGTTATAGCCATATTATCGGATGCCGGCATGCCCGGAATATCCGACCCGGGGTCAGAGTTGGTATGCCTGGCACGTGAGAATGGCATACCGGTTACGACCCTTCCGGGGCCTAGCGCAGTTCTGTCTGCTCTTTTATTATCCGGCATGGATGGGTCGAGATTTGTTTTTGAGGGATTTCTTCCTAAAGAAAAAAAGGATAGAAAGTCCCGGTTGCAAGCGCTAAAACGCGAGGAACGCACAACTGTCATTTATGAAGCTCCTCATAGATTGGTAGCTACACTATCAGAATTGCATGAAGAGTTAGGGAATAGGAAAATAGCGGTAGCACGTGAGTTAACCAAATTTTTTGAAGAAGTATTGGTATGCGATTTGAAGGAAGCAATCGACGTATTTTCACAACGCACTCCAAAAGGAGAGATAGCACTCGTACTGAAAGGAGCGTTTATGGAGGATATAAATGTTTTCTTGAATACTCCTGTTAAAAAACACGTAGAATTTTACATTGATGCTGGATTAGAAAAGAAAGAAGCGATAAAGCAGGTTGCTCTCGATCGAAAGATGCCTAAATCACAAGTTTACAAGTATATGATATTAGAAGAATGATGACCAAAATCATCATTCTTAATTATCAGAAGAATCATTTAATTACTATACCTGAAACGGGTTTCAAAAAATGCATCCTGAATCTTGAAACCCGTCTGTCGTCACGCTTTTTTTGATGATAAATCATCGATGCAGACCTTACAGATGTTTTTGCCTTTGTAGGATTCTACATCTTTTGCATTATCACAGAAATGACATGCCGGCTGGTACTTTTTAAGGATTATCTGTTCGCCGTCGACATAGATTTCAAGCGCATTCCTTTTGTCTATGTCCATAACACGCCTTAACTCAATCGGAAGTACAACTCTACCCAGATCGTCTACTTTTCTGACAATACCAGTAGATTTCATAAAATTCCCCTCCTTGCTAACAAAATTCGACATCTATCGTAATTGTATAATATCAACATCTTTAGTAAAAGTCAACCATTTAAGAAACTTTTTCTTGTTTGGTTTGGAGTTCTGGCGAAGAATATGGTATAATGTGCAAAAGTGCAGGGCGGCTAAAGGAGGTATTATTATGGACAAAGATGAAATTCTTGGTGAATATATCTGTGTTTTAGCACTTGAGGATGGTGTTAATATTATCGGTCTTACCAGAGGCAAAGATACAAAGTTTCATCATACTGAAAAGCTCGACAAAGGAGAGCTAATGATAGCTCAGTTTACTGAGAATACCTCGGCGGTTAAGATTAGAGGAAGAGCCAGAGTGCTGACCAAATATGGTGAAATGACTTCGGGTAAAGAAACCGCCGGCCCCAAATAGAAAGAGGGCTAATTTTATGTGGGTAGCGATACACTTAGCCGATAGCATGTCGACTGCTGACAAACTCGTGCAAATGTTGTCCGACGAAGGGTTTCTGGTCAGAGTAAGACCTGTTTATAAGATGGCAACTGCAACAGAGAATAATTATGAGATACTTGTGTTAAAATCGGAAGCTTGTGATGCCAGGAATACTTTGATGCTAAATGGTTATTAGAAGTGATATTAATATAAAATAGCAAGTGGAGGTTCATTTGAAAACTATAGGGGTATTGACCAGCGGTGGGGACGCTCCCGGTATGAACGCAGCCATACGCGCGGTTGTCAGAACAGCAATATATGAAGGTTTTAAGGTAGTTGGCATACGGAGAGGATATAACGGTCTGATTAACGGCGATGTCGATGTCATGGACGCGTCATCGGTTGGTGAAATAATTCATCGCGGCGGGACAATATTATATACCGCAAGGTGTGAAGAGTTTAAGACTCAGGAAGGTTTGAAAAGAGCTGCCAATGTTGTGGATGTCTTCAATATTGATGGTATTGTAGTTATCGGTGGTGACGGATCATATAAAGGAGCGCAAGCGTTGAATTCCATGGGCATACCGGTAGTAGGGATACCGGGAACGATAGATAATGACATTGCCTTTACTGATCTTACAATAGGTTTTGATACCGCTATAAATACTGTTCTTGACGCTGTCAATAAACTCAGAGATACAGTTATGTCACATGAAAGAGCAAATATTATCGAGGTTATGGGACGCACTTCGGGGCGAATAGCACTTTACTCCGGACTGGCCGGTGGAGCGGAAAACATACTTGTACCTGAAATTCCTTTCGACATGGATCAACTATGTCAGTGCTTAATTTTAGCAAAAAACAAAGGCAAGAAATCCAACATTATAGTTGCTGCGGAAGGTGTCGGCAATACATTTAAAATTGGAGAGGCTATTGAAGAGAAAACTGGTATCGAAACGAGAGTTACGGTTCTAGGACATATTCAGCGGGGAGGTAGCCCGACGGCTACTGATAGGATTCTAGCCAGCAAAATGGGAGTGCATGCTGTAAAGCTATTAGCAGATGGAGCGAAGGGGAGAGCCGTGTGTTTTCATGCAGGAATAATTACTGACTATAGTTTGGATGAAGTATTGTCTGCGGAAAAACCGTTTGACCATGACCTTTATAAGATAACAGGAATTCTATCAATATAAATGTTAGATAGGAGTATAAAATGAGAAATACAAAGATTGTTTGTACAATTGGACCTGCATCTGACAGTGTAGAAGTCCTTTCAAAAATGCTTTTGGCTGGAGCTAATGTGCTAAGGCTCAATTTTTCTCATGGTAATCATGAAGAGCATGGGATGAGAATTGCTCTTATAAAGAAATTGCGCGTTGAATTGGATGTTCCTGCACCTATGATGCTCGATACGAAGGGGCCGGAAATAAGACTGGGTGAATTTGCTCAAGGCAGCGTACAGTTGATTGAAGGGCAACAGTATAAAATAACGATTAATGATTGCTTAGGTGACGAATCGATAGCGTCAATATCACACAAAGGAATTTTGCAAGATATTGAGGTTGGAGGAAGAATACTCATCGCTGATGGATTAGTTGAGCTCGAGGTGAGAAAGATAATCGATGACGCTTTAGAGTGTGTTGTTATAAATGCCGGTGAGATTGGGAGCAAAAAGGGAGTTAATCTTCCGGGAAGCAAGGTCAAACTACCTGCGATCACCGAAAGAGATATTGCGGATATAAAATTCGGAGTTGAAAACGGGATAGAATTCATAGCTGCGTCCTTTGTGAGAAAAGCTGAAGATGTGCTGGAAATTCGCAAATTGCTGTTTGAATGCGGAGGTAGCGATATTCAGATCATAGCAAAAATTGAAAACAGAGAAGGTCTTGATAACATCGACTCCATAATTGAGGTTTCAGACGGAATTATGGTTGCTCGAGGGGATTTAGGAGTAGAAATTCCGACTGAAGAAGTTCCATTCGCTCAAAAGATGATTATTTCAAAGTGTATACTTGCAGGTAAGCCGGTAGTCACAGCGACACAAATGCTTGATTCGATGATAAGGAATCCGAGGCCTACGAGGGCGGAGGCTAATGACGTAGCTAATGCTATATACGATGGAACAGACGCTGTAATGCTATCCGGGGAAACAGCCATAGGTAAGTATCCTTTGGAAGCTTTGGTGACAATGGCAAGGATAGCTAGAAAAGCAGACGAGAGTATTGAACATGAATATTACTTTCAAAGGTTTAAAGGCGAAAGATCTGCAACTACTACTAATGCGATCAGCTACGCAGCTTGCTCCATAGCGCAAGGTTTGCGAGTCGCTGCAATATTGACAGCTACAGAAACGGGATTAAGTGCCAGAATGGTGTCTAAACACCGCCCGGACCCGCCGATTTTCGCTACTGCCGTTCGTTCGCGTACTTACAGGCAGCTGGCTCTTGTTTGGGGAGTAATACCCGCCCTTGTAGAAGTCATGGACTCTACGGATAAGATGTTTGAGCAATCGGTAAAAGTCGCCCGGGAAAAGGGTATTGTAAAACAAAACGATCTGGTGGTGATAACCGCAGGAGTTCCGATAGGGATTAGCGGCAGCACCAACCTGATAAAAGTACACAAGATATAGATAGACAAGCAGGTGATTACATGTTTGGAAAACTGCTTTTATTGTTTACTGTTGTTCCGACTATCGAGCTTATTATACTGATAGGGATAGGACAGCTCATAGGTTTTTGGCCAACTGTCGCGCTTATTGTGATAACCGGAGCATTAGGCGCGATTTTAGCAAAAATCGCAGGCATATCGATCATTTCTCAGATTATCGGCGATCTTAGAAGCGGGGTATTACCCGGGCGCAGAATGGTAGATGGGGTACTAATCCTTATAGCTGGCGTTATGCTCATTACTCCGGGCATACTGACAGATATTAGCGGATTGCTGCTTCTATTCCCTGCAACGAGGATGTTTTTTCGCGAGAAAGTAATCAAATGGCTAAGAAAGAAACTCCAAAAAGGGAGTTTTAATGTCGATTTCTTTAGATGGTAGATGCAATTTTTAATTCAGCAAAAATAAAAAAAGGCTCGGTTACCGCTTTTGGCACCGAACCTTGTGTTTGCGGTGATTACATATTTTGCATTACGTCGCTTTCTTCAACAAATCTGGTTGTATAATCTCCTGAAATGAAATTTTGAGAATTAAGAGCAGCTTTGTGAAACGGTATATTAGTTTTTAGCCCTTCGATAACAAATTCATTCAAAGCCCTTTTCATGCAATTTATTGCTTTTTCTCTGGTAGTATCCCATGAGATGAGTTTTGCCAGAAGAGAATCATAATAATGAGGAACAGTATATCCGGCGTATACGCCACTGTCGATTCTCACGCCCCAACCTCCAGGTGCCAGATAATTGGTTATAAGACCGGGTGAGGGAATAAATCCCATTGAAGGGTCTTCGGCGTTTATCCTGCATTCGATAGACCATCCCTTGAAGTGAATATCATCCTGAGCATATCCTAATTTCTCGCCTGCGGCAATCCTTATCTGCTCTTTAACAAGATTAACTCCGGTTATTTTTTCTGTGACAGGGTGTTCAACCTGTAACCTAGTGTTACATTCACCAAAATAGTATTCACCTGTATCTACTGAATAGACAAACTCAACGGTAAGTGCGTTCGAATAACCGAGTATTCTCGCGACCTTAACTGCATCGGCTCCCATTCTTTCACGCAATTCTGCTGTTATTGCAGTCGAAGGCGCTTCCTCGATTAACTTCTGATATCGGCGCTGTACCGAACATTCGCGCTCTCCGAAATGAACTACGTTTCCATGCTCATCCGCTAAAACCTGAAATTCAATGTGTTTAATATTGACGAGGTATTTTTCTATATAGAAACTAGCCATACCAAAGGCGGAATTACCGCGCGATTCGGCATATTTCATGGTCTCGGCCAATTCGTCCTTATTCCATGCCACTTTGATCCCGATTCCGCCACCCGCTCCGCTAGGTTTTACTATAACCGGATAACCAATCTTATCGATCATTTCAAACACATCGGGCATATGAGCATTACCATCCAACGCATCATCGGTTCCGGGAACTACCGGTATACCATGTGCTTTCATAAGAGCGCGTGCCATGTGTTTCGGTTTAGCCTTGCTCATTGCTTTAGCGCTAGGGCCAATGAACTTAATGCCCTCCCGCTCGCACGCCATGACAAATTTTGGATTTTCTGACAAAAAGCCATAACCGGGATATATTGCGTCAGCCTTGCTAAGCTTAGCGGCTAGCAGTATTTTGTCCATATCAAGATAGCTTTTCGTAGCGTACGATTCACCGATCGAATACGCTTCATCGGCTTGCCTAACAAAAAGCGCATCGCTGTCCGCTTCAGAGAATACTGCGACCGACTTAATCCCCAGCTCATTGCATTCCCTGACGGCTCTTAACGCGATTTCTCCTCTGTTGGCAACTAAAATCTTCTTAAAACTCATCTTTACGTCCTCCGTACGATCGTTTATAATAATTTATATCTAGTCTGTCTAAAATAAGGCAGAATACTAAACTACGATAATAATGAAACATTATACTCGACTTCCTGCAAAATGGTCAAGCACAATCTTAATTTACTGCACATTATGATTGCAGGTATGAATAATGATGAACACATGATTGCAAGGAGGAATCTATGAACATATTACTAGTATATCCTCGATATGCTGAAAGTTTCTGGGGGTTTACGCACGCTCTCAAGTTTATCGGCAAAAAAGCGGCATATCCGCCTTTGGGATTGCTTACAGTAGCGGCACTTTTGCCTGCTGCATGGGATAAAAGGCTCATTGATATGAATGTTAAACAAATTACTGAAAGCGATGTGAAGTGGGCTGACTACGTGTTTATTAGCGCTATGGCTATACAGAGGGATTCGGTAAGCGATGTAGTTAAGCTAAGCAAAAAGTATGGAAAAAAAATAGTTGCCGGTGGACCATTGTTTACTATGGAGCCGGATGAATTCCCGGAAATTGATCATTTGGTTCTCAATGAAGGTGAAGTCACAGTACCGCAATTTCTAGCTGATCTTGAGAAAGGCTCACCGCGCAGGGTTTATGATGCACGTGATTGGCCTAAGCTTTCCGATAGTCCTATACCGCTCTGGGATCTTTTAAACTTTAAGGAATATGCATCTATGAGCGTGCAGTTTTCTCGAGGATGTCCGTATCATTGTGATTTTTGTAACATAACTTCGCTTTTCGGCAAGAATCCCCGACTTAAAAGCGCAGGTCAGCTTCTGGAAGAATTGGATTCATTGTATTACCGTGGTTGGCGAGGAGGCGTCTTTGTTGTCGATGATAATTTCATAGGCAATAAAAATTTTATCAAGAGGGAAGTGCTTCCTGCCCTGATACGATGGATGAAGGATAAAAAATACCCATTTACATTTATAACAGAAGCATCTGTAAACCTTGCCGACGATGATGAGTTGCTTTCTTTGATGCGAGAGGCTGGATTTTCGACCATTTTTGTGGGGATTGAGACGCCTAGTGAAGAAGGTCTTGAAGAATGTAATAAATTTCAAAATGTAAACCGCAGTTTGCTTGATTCAGTCAAGAAAATACAAAGTCAGGGCATTCAGGTTAGTGCCGGATTTATAGTAGGCTTTGATAGTGATACAACTGGGATATTTGACAGGATGATATCATTTATTGAGCAAAGCAGTATTACAACAGCAATGGTAGGACTTTTAAACGCACCGCAGGGAACGAGACTGTTTGATCGCTTAAATGCAGAAAAACGCATACTTAGCGGGTTTTCCGGCAACAACACAGATTTCTTTATGAACTTCATACCCAAGATGGAGCCGCAAAAACTTATTGAAGGATACAAAAGGATTGTCACAACAATATATTCGCCCGAAGTATATTACAAGCGAATACTGGCATTTGTAAAAGAGTTTAAGCCGATAAGCAGGACAAACCTGTCGCTCTTAAGATTTTATTATCTTAGAGCGTTTTGCAGGGCAACGTGGATGTTAGGCTTTATAGAAAAGGGTAAAAAACATTATTGGAAAATGATTTTATCTACTTTGATAAAGTGCCCGAGAAGACTGCCGGATGCGATAACTTTAGCTGTATACGGCTTCCATTTCAGGAAAATATTCAACAGACCGAATTCGGATGTTGCTTTGGATGATAACAAGTAAGACCAACGGGACGACCAATGGGATGTTTGCGTAGTTAATCAAAACTAAAGTTTTACAAAGGCTTCGAGTATTTTGTTGCAGGAGGTTTTATGAGCAATTGGGCGGTATCAAAGGTTTATCTATATTTGCTGGCGCTCATCACTTTCTCGGTATTACTTTTCAATTTCGTTAGTTTGACACGATCAATACCCGACTATATTTCACCTTCACCCGGTTGGGTAACTGATTATGCAAGCGCAAGAAATGAAGTATTCATGAGAAAATATGCTGTATGGCCGGATATGACAAACGCTGAGCATGTCCAAAAACTAGCTGAACTGCAAGATAATGAAATTGAGGAATTAATTGAACGGAGGCAGCTTGAAGAAACAGAGCGAACCCGGGATATACATTTAAGAAACATCATAAGACACAGTTTTTCTTTTTTGATATTGCTCCCTGTGCATATTTACTTTTTCAGATTAGCCAGAAAATCCTGACCAACCAGTGGGACTGACCAACCAGTGGGACGTTTTGTTTGGCAGGTAGCTTTTTGGAGGATGAATGGATTTAATTATTCCAGTGATAAAAAATCGGGAATACGAATTAACTATAAGTGATTTAGGGGTTAACGGAGAAGGAATAGGGCGGATCGATGGATTCGCCTTATTTGTAGTTGGTGCTTTGCCCGGGGAAAGTGTTCGGGTTAAAGTTATCAAAATCAGTAAAAACTATGGCTATGCAAAGCTACTTGAAGTAATTTCGCCATCTTCGGAAAGAGTTGTACCACCTTGCCCTTATTTTGGGCGATGCGGAGGTTGCAACCTGCAGCATCTTTCTTATGCTGCACAGCTTGAGTATAAAACAAAAGCAGTCCGTGACGCTTTGATACGCATAGGTGGAGTTATAGATCCGAAAGTGCACCAGACCATCGGCATGGAGAACCCTTGGCGATACAGGAACAAAGGGCAGTTCCCTGTGTTGGAGGAAAAGGGATATACTTCTATGGGGCTATATTCATCCGGAAGTCATAGGATCGTTGATATAAACTCTTGCCTTATTCAACACAATATAAACGATAAAATCATCGCAATAGTTAAGGACTTTATGAAGCGATACGGGGTTTCGGCTTACAACGAGATCGAACGTTCGGGAATAATAAGGCATA